>Ga0208770_1000878_pt1 | contig 16796 bp, 30 predicted proteins | sample AntAceMetag02UK9_FD_184771 | JGI IMG/M metagenome (GOLD analysis project Ga0208770, IMG submission 184771) | Saline lake microbial communities from Ace Lake, Antarctica - Antarctic Ace Lake Metagenome 02UK9 (SPAdes) (version 2) | ecosystem: Environmental > Aquatic > Non-marine Saline and...
TCAAAAGTAACAGAGACTACAAAAGCTTTAGGATGCTCATCCTTTTCTGCGAAACAGGTTAGAAAGTGCCAGCCAAGCCAACACAGTACAGTAGACTTACCAGGTTATGGGCCAGCACAGGCGAGCATAGCAATTCTAAACTTCTGAGGATCAGTAGAGATGTAAGCCTCTAATGCATCCTTCTGCCATAAATCGGGCGTAGCTTTAAAATTGTCATGTACGAACCGTACTGGATCTTTCCTCCATTGACGTATAGTGTCTGCAGCTCTCATATATGAACCCACTTCTTACGCCTTACTATGTCTGATACGTGTTGAAAAGACATATTGAACTCTTTAGCTAGAGAGACTTGAGTCTCCCCTTTACTACATCTGTATCTAATTTCTAAGATAGTCTTATCACTATGCTTATTTTGACTATTTTTAATACCTCTAGGCCTGTGTTGCCTACCCTTGGAGTCTCTATCTCTGATATTATCAGCATGAGTACCTCCTACTAGATGTAGAGGGTTACAACATCCTGGATTATCGCAAGTGTGCATGACTACCTCAGGCTTCTCACCTGTCATAAGATAATGTGATAATCTGTGAGCATACCAATCTTTGCTTAGCCATGTAGTTGTACCATAACCAGCAGCAGAGCAATACTTACTCCACTCCCAACAACCTATAGCAGGTTTAGACATCTTAGCCCAAAAGTCTGCTTCTGTATCTCTAACCCTACCTAATGCCAATTCTGCCCTCATACTTTCTTACTATACATTTAATAACTGATATTCTTAACTTAGTCACTTCTGCTATGGTTTCAAAGGAGTTACCTTTTCTAGCCATATCTATGATGTAGTCTATAGATCCTTTTCTAAAGGGTATATAGATTAAGTTATCCATTAAGCTATTGCCGCAATTACATAAAAACCAAATCCGTTGCCGTTGTTTCCTATCATAGTACCACCTCTAACATAGGCTGAGTTATTGTCTCTGCGTATCCAAAAAGTATTACTAGAGGCATCTGCCTCCACGCCCATTGAGGAAAAGACATTATTATTGCCCATATCAGTCCAAGAAACTGTGCCGCACGTTGCTGAATCTAATAGTGTTACGCCCCCAGGAGGGTCTATACTTACTTTAATATTCCCTGACCCTGCGGCTGTTTGTGCGAAATCAAATTGAGCAAACAACATTTTGCCCCAGATGTAGTATCTACCGTTAGCTGTAGTATAAGTTAAAGAGCCTCCACCATCGATTGTAACCGTGGACCATGCGGTCCATGTTGGAGTAGCAGGACTTGCTAGATCTACAATAGTCTGAGTAGTTACTCTCTTAAGAGCACCTCCATCTGAAGCATCTGTAATGACTATGCCATCAGTAGCTGCTGCTACTACTAAAGTCTGTCCTGATATATCTGAAGCCGCAAAGCTACCAGTGTAATCAGTTACGACTCCATCATCTGCTTTAGTTCTTAAGGTCTTAGTAGTTGAGTCTACATATATTTCTGCTGTCCCACTGTCTGGAGTAGCTGTAGGTTCTACTGCTGTGCTTATGTTAATTATTCCATCTGCCATAATTTATCCTTATTCCACTGTCTCGTAACCGAGTGTTATTGAGATGCCTACTCATTAATACCAACCTTCTGTAGTGTCGTATGTTAACTTAAGAGCTTCTCCATCTACTAAAGTAAATAGACTTGTAACTCCTAATAGTTTCTCAGATCCAGATCCATCTACTGTAAGATCATTGCCTGATGTCCCACTGTTAACTATCTTAATAGTCTTACCCACTATACCTACTGGTAGAGTAGCAGCTCCTGCATTAGTATCTGTATTATAAAAGACTACTTCATCAGCTATTAGTATTTGATATGAGGTAGATGTCACTCTCTTAATGACCTTATACCTCATAGCATCTAAGTCTATTACGGTTAAAAGACCTCTAATAGTTAAGCCACCTACTATAGTCATCTTAGTTGTTAGTAAGTATTGTGTATTGGCTGGGATAACTACAGTCTGTCCTGCATCTATTGTATGGTAGTTGAAAGCATCTCCCTGGAGATACTGAAACCCTTCAATAGGAGCCTTAAAGACTATCTTCTTATTCATGTAAATTGCACTCTATCTAATTGAGAGCCTGTATAAGTTAAAGTTAATGTAACCAAAGTAACAGCATCTAATAGATAGACTACTGTAGTAAGGTTAGATCCTGTATAAGTTAGGACGATATCGTCATAGTTAGAAGGTATTGCTCCAAGAGCTACAAAGTCTAAACCTCGCTTAGTCCCTACATCAGTAGCTGTGACCTCGCTGTGATCGTGAGTGTCACCTACTGTATGATTACTTCTAGCACTTATTGGCTTACCCATTCTTAATCTTATCCTTTAGAGCTATATTCTCCATCTCGAGGTCTGACATCAATTTTAGATTCTCCTCAAACATAGCTTTCAAGTCTATTATAATCTGCTTAGTCCTGCTTAATACTTTACCTGAGTCTACTAATTTAGACTCGAGATCCATTATATAATCCTTAATCACTTGATTCTCTGACTTAGTAGCATCCTTAGCCATGTGGTCGGGGAGTATTAAAGGAGCTGGAGCTAGAGGATCTGAAGCGTCTATTGTATCTACTTTTCTATTCATCGTCTTCATCCTTTACTACATCTATTATTATCTCAGGCTCTTGCGACTCCTGAATCAAACTCTCTAATGTCATAGTCCCTGTGACTTCTTTCTTATCTGCCCACGCTTCAGGCTTTCTATTCTTCAACCAGAAAGCTTGAGCTCCTGCATCAGGGGCATAGTGTTTCTCTATAGTATGAGTAGTAATCTCCCCATCCTTATTGCAGAAGACTTTAGTCTCTGGGATGGAGTAGCCTACAGCCCTTTGAAACATCGCAGCTTCCACCATAGTATTAGCTATTTGCTTCGCATCGCGCAGCGCATAAAGGAAATCTGGATGCTGTCCCTTCCAATTAAAAAGTGTCTGAGTTGAAACACCAACAATTTCAGCTATTTGCTTCTCTGTCTTACCTTGCCTATAAAGGTCTAGCATAGTTTGGCCTAAAGCCTCACTAAAGCCACTAGGCCTCCCCTTAGGATTCTTAGGAGCTTTGAGCTTCTTAGACTTGACCTTTGTCGCCTTTTTCTTCTTTTTTACTACGCTCTTAGTTACTTTGGGCATCTACTGTCTCTCTCAATTCTATTAACTCATCCATTATATTTAAAAAGTCTTCTGTCCTTAAGATACTAATCCAAGGCCTACCGTTTTGTCTATGACATACTAAAGGTAGCTGTCCAGGTCCACAGTCTTCCTCACATTGAACTACAGCTTTATAAATAGACAGCTTCTCAGTCCGCTTACACTCAATCTGAAACATGGAAAGCCTATCACATTTAATATCTGGGGAGTCTTTACCGCCTTGGTACTGTACCCCTCTAATAGCTGGAAACTTGTGAAACGATAAGAAGTGAGCAAGCTCACGCTCCCCAGCAGCTCCTTTAGCTTTAGATGCTTTACCTATCTGTGATTTTGTACGCTTCTTAGGTCCAAAGGTATCCACTACATAGCCCCCTATTAATGAATAACTGACTATATACCTTGACTTTCTGCTTTACACTATATATTTTGGAGTCTCCAATACGTAGCAGCGCACACTGTTATCCTTGTTGGGGTTGAATTGTTGGTTAGATTAAAAAGCCTACTGTTAAAAGTAGGCTTTTTTTTGTTTGACTCGCTGTAATTATTACAGTAGCTTTAGTCTAACCGATTAAACAACCCAAACACTAGGGAATAAAAAACATGATGTGCCAACGTAACTCCACTACTGATCATACAAAAGAAGTCGTTAAAGTTTTAACTACCTCAAATACTATGACTCGCTGTGGTGATACGTGCCTTGTTAAAATTTCATTTTTTTCTTTTTAATAAAAGAGAGAAATAAAAAGAATATATAAGGCACATCACCCTACACTAGTGATACATCTTAGGAGTGACCTATGTCTATAAAGCATCTGGACCTATTCGAGTCCTTAGAACCCAATATAAAAAATAAAAAACTAGTGTTAGAGGGTAGAGAATACACCCTAGCTCAGTTTAAAAAAGAGGCAGTAACGTTACTACCCCACACTGAGGAGACAGGACCCTTCATACTTTTGGCCGCTACAAAGGCTGGAGAGTTTAAAGATGTGTGTGAGAATATATACAATGAGCTATATCAACGAGCCAATATTGCGGCTTCTCCACTTGCTTCGGAGTATTTCTTAGACAGCTTCTCAATGGAGGGCTTTGGAATAGTCATAGATATTCTTACAGGCAAGGAGCATGTGGTTAATCTTAAGACTATGGCTTTAACTAATATCCAGCCACGAGCTTACTGGGCTTTCTTTCCTGACAAGCTAGCTAAACAGATGAAAGATACTCAAGCTACTCCAGTAGTAACCTGCGTGTTTGACCCTACGAGTAATGAGACCTCTAGTAAAGTAGGTGACATGACTAGGTTGAATATCTATCAAGCTCCTGTATGGACTAATAAGACAGCTTCAGGAGCAAACCCTAAAGACTTTAAAGACTTCATGAATCATCTCTTCATGAAGAACAAACAGCAGATCCATGTGGCTATGGCTTGGATGTATCGTCTAATCTTCAATATAAGGAACGGTACAGGGCTTGTATTGAACGGTATACCTGGAGCAGGTAAGAATACCTTCTACAATATATGTATGGCAGCAGTAGGTATGCAGTACAGTCTCACAGTGACCAAGGGCTTTGGACGTAAAGAGTTTAATAGTGAGTTTAGAAATAGGTTACTAATCCTCTTTGATGAGCATCGGGTAGATAAGGATAAGCATAGGTTTATCAAGCAGGCCTTTAATAGATTCCAGAATATCGAAGCAAAGGGTCAAGACACTGGAGTGACTGAAGAGGTGTACGGTAACTTTATGTTTTTCCATAATAACGTAGCAGACATGTACTTAGAACCTGATGAGAGAAAGTTTACAGTATTAGATATATGTAAAGTTAAACTCGAGGAGGCTTGGGGTAGGCCTAGAGCTACTAGCTTTAATGAGGACATCTTAGATCCTGACTCTCAAACCTTAGCAGATATATGTTTATACATTAAAGACTACTGTGAGAAGAACCTCCCCCCAGAGATGATAACAAGTGCAGGAGCTCACACTAACTTTCTGGGTGAGAAGTTTAATGAGTTTATGGAGTGTCACCTCTCCCCTACTTTGAAAGCTGCCATCTCTCTTATTGAGAAAGAGAAGTATGATGCTGATGAGCTGACCTTAGAGGGAGCTGATATTAACAAAGCTGCAGCTAAAATGACAGGTAAGAACCTCGGCACTCAAGGTTATAGGATGGAGAGTCTAGTAGGTACTTACAGATATGAGGGAAAGTATATATTGGGGGAGGTCTTCAAAGCAGCACCTTGGCACTTAAAGATTAACCCTAAACTAGTTAAGCACTTAAAAGATAAGTCTTGATAATGAATAGCACATAATGTATATTAACTGAAACATTAGGAGATCTAGATGGATGAAGTACAATCTTTAAGAGATATCATCTTAAGGCAAAAAGAGATTAACGATAGGCTCAGAGCTACACTGCTCTCTGTTAATCGTTACCTACATGGAGTTAGGCATCAAGAGGCTAGAGCTATGGATGAGTATGAGGCTACTAGTCTACTCCTATCTGAGCTAGGTATCACCTTCCATAAGAACATGGAAAGCCTAGAGAAGGGGACGATGTAATGGAGAAGATTAAACAAGCCCTATATATAACCCTAATCTTTGTAGGGGTAGTGATGTTTGCGGTGCTCATGATGATGTTTGCCGTATTATATATACCGATTGGATATTAGGATGAGGTACATAATCACATTACTAATACTCATGACCCACTTATCAGGTCATACTTTAGAAAGAGACAAGAAGAAACATATCGCAGCTACCACTATTATCTCATCCTTAACTTACATTACCTCAAGAGACAGCGGCCACACTAAAATGAGGTCTATGTTCTATGCACTAGTTGCGGCTAACGTGGTTGGTATTATGAAAGAGGCTACTGATGAGAGAGTAGATCGAGGAGACCTAGCTGCTAACTTCGTAGGGTCTGTCTTAGGGATAACCCTATGTTGGAGTTTTTAATGGATAGTGATTTAGGAGACTACATACTAGGAGCACTAGCTGTGAGTGTGATTATTTACTTAATAGGATTAGGAGTGGTGAGTTTATGAAAATAGAAGAACCTAATTTTAGAACTATGACCACCACCATGCTGTTTAAATGGTTCAATGAAAACGTAGAGCCAATAAATAAAATTCTTGCGGCTGGGGTTGAGGTTTACACAGTGGCAGATAGTGATTCAGAACCAAGAGATCATAATTACTGGGGTAAAAAAGATGATGGTAAAAGCATGTATAGGGACAGTCACAAAGCACTACTCATAAACATAGAACAAATAAAGCAAGAGACTAGAGAAGAGAAGCTTGCCAAGATGTTAGATTTTTTTGTTAGTTTTTCGCCTGATTCAGCCCCCTATAAAGCAGCTAAAATAGAAGCTAAAAAACTACTGGAGGAAACAACATGAGCTACCTAATGTTATTAATAGCTATGACCTGTAGCCAAGAGCAGTATTATTCTAAGTTTGAAACTAACGAGGGCATGACTAAGGGTTTACAGATTACAGTATGTGAGCGTGAGCTTGTGACGTGTGTTGAGTTTGTTGGTGACTTCTTATATTGTTTCGAGGGGCTGAGGGGATTATAATGTATTTTCAATTTTCCTGGGCAGAGATTTTAGTCTTAACAATTATAATTATCATAGGGGGTTATATAACCCTCAATAGGGGGGATTATAACCCAATAAACCAGTCCATAAACCAGTCCTGTCCGTTTTATGGGCCTATATAATGGTCTATCTAGAACAGGAGTTAATTTTACACAACAAAGGACATCAAATGGTAACGCATGAATTGAAAATTTGGCCTAAATATTATGCTAGAGTTAATGCTGGCACTAAAACTTTTGAGGTTAGAAATAATGACAGAGATTTTCAAGCTGGGGATACTGTTCTTTTAGATGAATGGAATCCAGAGAGTAAGTGTTTCACCGACAATGAAACTTTAGAATTTAAAATTGGATATGTTTTGCCAATCGAAGGTGAAAAAGTAGTTTTTTCACTATTATCACTATAATTTAACAATAAACGCAAAGGATATATTATGCAAAATAAAGCTAACGATTTTTACAGAACCGAACTTAAAGAGGGACTATCCCTGATGGAAGAAAATTCAGGGTTAACCAATACTTTTTTACCTAACCTTTGGAGGGTTTGAAATGGATAAAAATAAATATGAGGTAACTGTTTATAACGGTAAAGGGTCAAGCGTTTACATTACTGAAAATATAGATGTGACTCAAAATTATATTATGGGTAATACTCTGATGATTACTTTCAGGACTGTAGACAATGTAATTGTTACACTACCTAATACCGTGATTATAGAGCAAAGTGAATTGGTTACAGATTAACTTCTTTAAATTTACAGTAAAGGTCGATAATTTATAAAATTTATATGTCTGGTTAGTTTGTTACGGGGTGTTTTGGGGTTCATAACCTGATGTAAACTCGAATTTTCAAAACGCAAAGTTATTCTTTGAAACGTAGGTGAAAACCCTACACCGGACGCCATTTTAACATTTCAGGTCAATAATATGAAATAACTTTATATCCCATCGGGTATAAAAAGGGAGTAAACTTAAAAATTATACTTGATAAGGTATTCCAAATCGGAATATTGCATATAATTACATAATCCAGGGGGATAAATGAAAAAATATATAGTTTATAATGATACTCACGCAGGTGGGGGTCACGATTCAAAGATTGAAATACCACTTAGTCCTGCGGATAATTTAATTCTCAATGGGGATATTATCGACTTAAGTGGCTGTGCTAAAAAAGATGTTTCCAAATATCTTACGCTGTATGGGGAACTTAGGTATTCTCATGGGCGCAGAATGATCCGCGGGAACCATGAATGCTCAGCTAGTGGCGCAGATATGTTTATTGATGACACTGTTTTGTTTGCTCATGGACATATTCAGATGTGGAAAGAGAAGAAAGTAATTAAGTGGCAAAATAAATCGATGGGTAGTAGTTGGTTCAAGCGCAAGTTATTAGTCCCTCTTTGGGATAAGCTTCGCCACTTCAGGAAGTATAGGATAAAGCGTAGGTTTAAAGATAATATATATGCTTTAAAGCATACTCATCATGGAGTTACTACTATGGTCTTTGGTCACGCTCACCCGAATAAAATTATTGATACTAAGATATATGGAGTAAGGATATTAGTACTCCCCCGAGGAAGAAACGAGATATTTGTATGATAAAAGAGAGAAAGATAGGACCTGCCCTAAAGATTAGGGCTAAGGATAAAGGGATTACTCAACAAGCTTTAGCTGATGCCTGCGGTGTTTCTAGAGTAGCTATACATAGGTTCTTCAAAGGAGCTACTGAGCTTAAGGCTACAGATTTTCTAGCAGTACTTAAGAAGCTAGACGTTAAACTAGACCCTAATGTAATAGCCATCTACACACATAAGCCAATTATAACGCCACATATCAGGACTATATAATTGTATCCCAAGCAAAGTACTCTTAGGGTTATGGAAGATGAAACCTCAGAAGCTGTAGTAGCTATGCTCATGGAGATCTTTGAATCTCAATGCCTAGCTGAGTCTTGGTTAAGTACTCCTAATAGTTACCTTGCTAACCTAACTCCAATGGAGTTTATAAGAAAAGGAAAGACTCGAGACATCTTAAACTTCGTCGAGTCTCTAGAAAATAAATACATAGTTCAATAATTTATAACCAAAGGTATATAATGAAGTTAGAAAATTACTGCTCCATCGACTATGAATTCAACACCTCAAACAACGCCACTTACAATTTAGTATCGGTAGCAATGGCTACATCTAAAGGGCAGGTTTCTTTTTGGTTAGAGTCAGACCCTAAAGCTAAAGCACAATTAAAGAAGTGGCTGCTTGATAGGAGAGATACTCATATATTCTTAGCGTACAATTGGGACGCAGAAGGCCGCAGTTTTATATCGCTAGGCTTAAATCCCTTCAAATTCAAGGTCATAGATATTCAGGCGTGCTGGAAGATGCTCACTAATCACAATGATAAGTTTAGCTACGGTAAACAATTTATAGATGGAAAGTTTAAGAAGACTCAACGACTCCCCTATGGAGATGAGAAGAACCCTAAGGTTAACTACTCAAAACCTCCTGTGAACCTACTTGGATGTACCTACAAACTATTAGGTAAGGGGTCCACAGAAGACTATGAAATAAAAAATAATAACCGCAATTTAATTATAAAGAACACCTCCTGGACTGAGCAACAAAAAGAAGAGATACTAGCCTATGGACTTACTGATGTGACTGAGCTGTATGATATGTACAAAGTCATAATGTCAGAACTTACAAAGCTCTATGGATCTACTAGGTCTAAAGGACAGATCTTAAAAGATATGTTGTTAAGAGGGGACACTGTGGCTAGAGCTGCAGTAATAGCAGCTATAGGCTATCCAGTAGATAGAGAGTCTGTGGTTAACTTTACAAATAATATCCCTTCTATTTTGAAAGAGTGCCAAGAGGATATAAATAGTCAGTTATTCCATCTCCCCGATGGGCAAGTGCCACTATTTAAGTGGAATAAGAAAGAAGAGAGGTACTCTTTAAATACTAAGGTTATTAAATATCACATCAAAGCGAGTAAGTACTTTACCAAGTGGCCTAGGACTCCTACAGGGGATGTACAAATATCCTTACCTGCTTTTGAGAAATTCTTTAGCTGGAGGCATGACTTCCCTAGAGGTAATCTCTTTGCACAATTCTTTAGATACTTAAGGATCAATCAATCTCTTAATGGATTCAGGCCTAAGTCGGTCACAGCTAAAAACAAAAATACTTTCTTTAGTTCTTATGGGTCTGATGATAGAGCGCATCCATATCTTAATGCCTATGGTGCTCAAAGCTCCAGGTATCAACCTAAGGCTACTGGATTCCTACATCTTAAAAGTGCCTGGATGAGGGGTCTTGTAACCCCTAAACAGGGTAGGGTTATATGTAGTATAGACTATGGGTCTGAAGAGTTTTTAATTGCTGGGTTAATGGCTAAAGATATGAACATGATTAACGCCTACAAGTCTGGGGATGTCTATTTGTACTTCGCTAAACTAGCTGGAGCTGTACCTCAAGATGGTACTAAGGCTGAGTACAAAGAGTCTAGGGATAAGTTTAAATCTACTTGTCTAGCTAGGGGTACCTTAGTACGGGTTAAGGGTGAAGGTTATTTACCTATTGAAGAGATTACTAAAGATCATGAAGTATGGGATGGGGAAGCATGGAGAAAATCTAAGGGTGCTAAGTATATGGGACATAAAGAGGTATTGACTGTAGAGGGTATATCAGCTACAAGAGATCATAAAATATTCACAGCTAAGGGATGGGTAGACTATGGAGCTGCTGAGAAAGAAAAACATAAAAACGGGGGCTTTTATTTCAAAGACGCTCAAAGACTATCAAGGCCTAGTACAGGTTGGAGAGAAGTTTGGTCACTGGCAGGTTATATCATCAGAAGTAAAGTTAAAAAATGGCTACCCCCTAATATTAGTTAAAGATGACTATGTGGAGAAGTGGGTAGATTATTATAATTTAAGATCAGGTAAAAGTAAAGGATCTCCTAAAAGAGAGTCCTCAGGGATAAAAGGATATAAGCATCTTAGTAGAAGATGGGATGCAATGATGAGGAGATGCTATACACCTAAAGACCCTAGCTACCCTAATTATGGAGGTAGGGGTATTAAAGTATCTAAAGAGTATCAAGATTGTAGGAAGTACTGCAAGTATATAGATGCCCTACCAAGACAGTCAGGGCAGTGTCATATAGATAGGATTGATAACAATGGAAACTACGAAGAAGGTAACATTAGATGGGTTACACCTAGAGAAAATCAAAAAAATAAAAGGACTACCTTACTTGTCTCATATCAGGGATGTAACTACTCTCTTAAAGAGTTTGTCGAAAAACATTGCGACATATCTTATGGATTTACTAGGAAACTATATCATGAGGGGCAACGCTCTGAGTACATCGCAACAAAAAAGCGTAGATGTATACGACTTGATAGACGTAGAGGTCACAAAAAGATTCCAAGTAATTAACGGCACTATACTTCATAACTGTCTCGGACTCTCTTATGGTATGGGACCTACAGCGTTAGCTGATAAGTTAACCGTAGATACTGGAGTCAAACATGAGTATGAAGATGCTAAAGAGTTATCAGACTTATTTTGGGAAGCCTTTCCAGAGTATGCTGATTGGATAGAGGATCTTAAACATTCTTACAATGATGAAGATATGATAGTGATGCCTGATGGATGGACTATGTGGGGGGACAATGATAACCCCAGGTCCGTAGGTAATATGCCTATCCAAGGTATGGGAGCTGTGATTCTAAGAAAAGCAATACAGCTTGCCCAAGATGCAGGGCTTACTGTGATTATACCTTTACACGATGCGCTATATATTGAACTGGATACCTATGATTGGAATAAAATTGATTTACTTTGTAAGTGTATGACTGATGCCTTTGCCTTTTATTTTACAGGTAAGATGAAAGGCTACGCCCAAGACTTAATAAGATTAGACGTAGATGTGTGGGGTCCAGACCTTAAAGAAGAGATCTTAGAGTCACCTATGGGAGTTTCCTATAAGTGTCAAAAAATATACATTGACCCAAGATCTAAGGATGAGTACAACAAGTTTAGTAAATATTTTAAAGCCAAGTAAAGCAATTCAGCTAAGTATGGCATAGGAGAAGAGAGTGGTATTCAAAAGAGTAGGTGGACAGAAAACATACATCAAGTTTGCAGAGTGTAAACCTGAGCAGATCTTAGTAGAAGGTCAGTACATAGGCAGGTCGCCTAACAAATTCGGTAATGATAACTTTGATTTTAAACCTAGTAGCGGTGGACCTACAGTGTGTATTAATCATGCAGGACATTTAGCTTGGCTCATGGAGAATCATGTAGCTATAAGTGACAATGTGCAAGTGGTTTACAAAGGTAAACAGGTACTAGAAAGTGGAGCGTATGCAGGCAAGTCCTCGCATCAATTCGAGGTACTGGTAGCTGAGTCTGACTTAGCTACTCCAAGACCTGAGCCTGTAGCTAAAGCTGCTGAGTTTAAATCAGTAGCACCTACAAGTACTGTAGCACCTCAAGATAATTCAGGAGCTGTGGACTTATCGGGATTAGATTAGTTTTATAATTGTTTAGGGGTATCGGACTCGACTCACATCCTGTCATTCTACAAGTCCATATCCCTTTTTATTTTAACCAATACAACTTAGGGGTTTCTATGGCTAGTAAGACACTAGACACACGTTTATCATATTCATCTGCAAAGCTACTTAAAAATTGTAGTCAAAAATATCACTACTATAAAGTACAAGGTCTCAAGAAAGATGCGGACAGCACACAAAATGAAGACGCTTTCAATGTGGGTAAGGCTTTCCATTGGGTACTTGAGACTAATGGACATACTGAAAAGGATCTTCAGAAGCTAGTAGTAGCTGCCTGTAAGTCTTATGAAGTGGAAAGTCACCAGGCTATGATCCATGCAATGCTATTAAGATACTTACAAGTACATCAAAAGTCAGGGATGAAAGTTGTAGGCTGTGAGTTAGGGTTATCGACTCCAGACTTTATAGGTTTTATAGATGTGGTTTTAGCTGATGAAGAGGGAGGATGGTATATAGCTGATATGAAGACAGCTAAGATGATATCTGATATCACTATCGCAGGACTTGCTTTAGATGACCAACTTAACCTCTACGCATCCTTTGCTAAAGAAGTGTCTGTAGCTTACAAGTTAGACCTTAAGAAGTTTAAAGGCTGTAGATACAGAGTCACTAGCAAGTCAGTACTAAAGCGTAAAGGTACTGAGTCTTATAACGAACACGTTAGGCGTACTGCTAAGAATGTAAAGAGCTTTGATTACATTATACCTATTGAGATCATGGACCCTAAAGGGACTATGGCACTACACAAAAAACTACACGCTAAGTCTTTAAGACTTCGCAAGGGTACACTAAAACCTGAGAAGAATAGAGATCATTGCTCATCGTATTTCAGAAGCTGTGAGTGGTACTCTAATTGTTATGGAGATACATTTACTAATTTAAAAGACGCACTAGAAGTAGTGACAAGTGATAATGTGTGAGGAGAGTTATGGGCTGGGCTGAAGTATGGTTAGACATCAAAGGATATAATGGAAGATATCAAGTAAGCACTCATGGTAGAGTACGTAGTATAGACTGGGTTATCCCTTCTAGAATTAAAGGTAAATCTAACTTGAAAAAAGGATGTCTTGTAGAGCCACAGGTAACTGCTAAAGGCTATATTCAGGTTAGGTTATCTCACGTTGAAGGTAGAAAGACACGCACTGTATATAGGTTAGTTATGGATGCTTGTAGGCCTAATAGGTCCAAGAAACAAGTAAACCATATAGATGGGGTTAAGGCCAATAACCACTTAACTAATCTTGAGTGGTGTACTCAATCCGAGAATATGCGACACGCATTTAAGTTAGGTCTCCTCAGTAGGAAAGGATCTAAGCACAGTAGGTCTAAACTACATGAGGACGATATCCCTCAGATTAGATTACTCCTCAAGACTAAGAAGCAAAAAGATATTGCCAAGAAGTATAACGTGTCTATTCACTGTGTAAGCAATATCCACACAGGGAAAACATGGAGTCATGTGTGTTAAAATATAAACTTTATCCTCATCAAAGATCAGGTATCAAATATATCTTAGATCATAAATACTTAATCCTTAGTGATTCTATGGGTTTAGGAAAATCGCTACAGGTTATAGAGGCTATCAAGCGCACCAATTACAGAGCCTTGATAATATGCCCTGCATCTCTAAAACTAACGTGGGCTAGGGAGATAGGTACGTTTAGTGACTTAGTTATAGGTAAAGACATAGTAATCAAATCCTATGACTCTATAAAGAAGATGACCCCTGCTGAGTGGTCTACCTTTGGGTTTGTAGCAGGTGACGAAATACATTACGCCAAGAATCCTGATGCGCAAAGGACTCAAAGACTCCATGAATTAATGGAAGAGTCTCCCCCTCGTTACTTCGTAGGTATGACAGGGACACCCATCAAGGGAAGAGTACAGGAGTTTTGGAGTTTATTAATGTTATGCGCTTATAATCCTGAGCAAGACAATACACCTATGGATAAGTGGCAAAACTATTGGGACTTCTCTAGGCACTTCAGCAATCATTCAAGCTTTGTCATTAATGATAGAGTCGTTAATAAGTTTGAGGGACATAGAAATGTAACTGAGTTACGTGAGTTACTAGAAGGTAATTACTTAAGACGTAAAGCTTCTGAAGTATTAGACCTCCCTCCTATTATTAGAAAAGATATTCTGTTTAATGAAGATGAAATAGATAGAGCACTACAGACAAGGCTAGACTCTGATGCTAAGGCCTTCGCTACTTATAAGGTAAACAATGCCCTGGTTAAAGTTAAACCCACTATAGCCTATTGTAAGGACCTCTTAGAGCAGGGGGAAGGACCTATACTAATCTTCTCAGATCATGTGACACCTGTATGGGAGATAGCTAAGACACTAGGTAAGAAGTATAAGGTTAGGTTTATCACTGGAGAGATCCCAATGAGTAAAAGAGAAGAGTCTAAAGAGCTATTCCAAGATGGAAAGCTTGATGCTTTAGTATGTACTATTGGATCTATGTGCGAAGGCCACACCTTAACAGCAGCTAGTAATATGGTCTTTAATGATTTAAACTACGTACCTGGCACAATAGCCCAAGTTGAAAAAAGGATTCATAGAATAGGGCAGACTAAGACTTGTATCATTCATAGGATGTATTGGGGTAAGATGGACGCTTTTTTAGCGAAGACTTTAGATGAGAAGATAAAAACTCTAGTGGAGGTATTATAAGGATACTAGTCTCATCCATGAGACTAGACCCTATGACATTACACATCATTTCTAGCTCTAGGTCTATTAAATAAAACTAGCCTTAAATATAAGCAAGGTCTTGATTACTATCAGGGCATGATCTACATAATAGGGGACACTCAGCAGAAGCCTAATGTACGTAATAGCATGTTAGCATTTGCCCACCACATAGCAGACCTTAAACCTACTACAGTAATTCATCTTGGGGATCATTGGGATCTACCTAGTCTCAGCTTCTGGGATAAAGGTAAGAAGTCTCATAGACCTAAAACCTACATGAAAGATATGCAGGCAGGTAACAAAGCTATGGTAGACTTTTGGGATCTACTTCTTAAGCTGTGGCCTCGAGCTAGGACTAATTGTAAATTCATTTTACTTCGTGGAAACCATGAAGACAGAAGAAATAAAGCAATAGAATACTGTGAAGATCATTATGTAGATCTCTTAGAGAGTGTACAATTCAATGATAAGAAGTGGCATAAGGTAGTCCCCTTTCTTAAAGTTATTAAGGTAGAAGGTATAGAGTTTTCTCACTTCTTTGCTCAACCCAATAGTGGTAAAGCGATAGCAAGTGCAAAGCATCTACTTAATAAGAGGCATGTCTCCTGTATAGCTGGACACCTACAAGGCTTTGATTATGCAGAGGTGCTCCAGGGGAAAGATAAAACTATCCAATCTCTTATTATGGGTAGCTCCTACTATCATGATGAAACATATAAGTCTCATAATAATCATCATTGGAGGGGTATAGTTGTACTCCACAACACTAAGACATCTACAGGTTTCGACTTCTCTAGGTACTCTCTTGAGACCTTAGATACAATGTACAAAGGTAAGCTATGAAGACACTAATACCAAAGACATTTACTATAGGAGCTTTAGACTTTACAGTGAAACATGGTGACTTTGTAAGTGAGGGAAACCTAGGACACATGAAGTCTTTAGAAAGTGAGATAGTAGTTAAGACTATGTATGATAATGTCAAGGTAGGTAAGCAGCAGCAGGAGTTAACTTTCTTTCATGAGCTTGCGCATGTGTATATGAGTGTAATGAATGAACATGAGCTTAATGCTAATGAGCAATTCATAGATATACTTGGTCAGTTTATGTACCAATACTCTAAGACTGTTAAGTATAAGTAGTTATTTTAAGCAGGCCACCTAAAATCTAAGATCCTTTTTTTAGGATACTTAGCCACGCCTACTTTGTCTGATGTATTTCCACCTAGTAGAAATACATGAGTCTTAGATTCTCTTAGATAAAATCCTATGTGACCCTTCCATCCTGTTATTGAGCCTCTCCACAGTACTACTACACAACCTACTTTAGGTTCATCTAAAGACTTACCCCATCTTAACCAACTTCTCGCTAGAGCACTGTCAGTACCTTTTATACCTGCCTCTTTAAAGCACCAGTTTATAAAGCTTGAGCACCATGAAGTAGAATCACTACCAGCCTTCAAGCTAGTTGTCTGATGATACTCTAAGATCCTTGGATTATTACCAATCCCTAGTACTTCAGTAGTACCTAATTCCTCCCAAGCAATCTTAAACCACGCTGGAGTGTTTGGTAAATCAATAGGGGAAGGTGCAGATTTAGTCTTAAACCAACTACAGATACACATTATAGTGTACCTTCTATGTGATCGAATCTATTTTCTGTTTTTTTTAGATCACACTTCTTAGTCCTGAGACATGCCTCAAGGATGAACTTCTTAATCTCGCCA
>Ga0208770_1000881_pt1 | contig 16748 bp, 18 predicted proteins | sample AntAceMetag02UK9_FD_184771 | JGI IMG/M metagenome (GOLD analysis project Ga0208770, IMG submission 184771) | Saline lake microbial communities from Ace Lake, Antarctica - Antarctic Ace Lake Metagenome 02UK9 (SPAdes) (version 2) | ecosystem: Environmental > Aquatic > Non-marine Saline and...
ACAACCAATACAACCTACAAGCAGAGAACCTGTAATGCCCTACAAGGGAAAACTAGACGGTGCCGCCATAGAGACATCGATCAGCATAGCACTGGACAACGCCTACAAGGAATACAAAGAGATGAACAGGCGTACCATAGAGTGGCAGTCACAGTTGAGTGCGTTCAAGGCCAGGAAGGCCCTGCAACGGATCAAGGAACTATCACATCGCAGGAAACTTGAACTGCTGACCCTTTACTCCATAGACCCAAAGAGGATTAAGAACAAGCCATAATCTATCCGTACGTGTATTAAACAATTAAATAGCATAATAAATAACAACATACTCCCAAGGAGGAACTGACATGGAACAGTATAAGCAACCAGAAGTCAACACTGCCGAGAACATTGAGAACAAAGCAGTAGACTCTAAAGTTACACCAAGTGACAACCAATCTCAAGAAGAGGTATCAACACCGAAAACATTTACTCAATCGGAGTTCAATGATGCGATGGCATCTGTTCGTAAGAAAGCAGAAGCGAGCGTGTTGAAGAAATTTGATGGGGTGGACGTGGACAAGTATCGTGCTCTGTTGACCAAGGAAGAAGAACAGGTCCTTGAGGAACAGAAAAAACGAGGTGAATTTGAAAAGATCCTAAAGGAAACTGCTGAGAAGAAAGACCAGAGGATTAATCAATTACACACACAGTTGAATTCAATCAAGGTAGATGATGCTATTATTTCATCGTCAGCCAAGTACAAGGCCATTTCACCTGCACAGGTATCGCAGTTGATCAAGAACCAAGTCAAGTTGAATGAAGCTGGAGATGTTGAAGTAGTGGACCAGAATGGTTCGCCACGTTATGCTGAATCTGGAGATCCTTTGACTGTTGACACATTGGTAAAAGAATTCCTAGACACAAACCCGCACTTCATAAGTGCAGGCCCATCAGGTAGCGGAGCGAAGTCAAACACATCCACCACAGGCATTGGTACTGTTGATATAGCGTCCCTGGACATGAACAAGCCCGAGGACAAAGCAATCTACGCCGAGTACAGAAAAAAACAAGGCTTAGTAAAATAACAACAATAACAATAGGAGAACCATACAATGGCTCTAACAAACACTACAACACTTAATGACCTTTTGCCTGCAATCACGGCAGAGGCATTATTCGTAGCGTCAGAAAAATCTTTAATGAAAGGTCTAGTAAGAAACTACACATTGGCACCAGGCACAGGTAAAACTGTCACTGTTCCAATCTACCCTAACCAAACAGCGGGTGCTTTAACCGAAGCAACGGCTCCAACTGCAACAGCGATATCAACTGACGGCGTTACTTTCACAGTATCAGAAGTTGGTTTGACTGCGACTGTTTCAGACCTTTCAATAGTGGCATCAGCGTCTAACGTTGTTGCTGACATCGGAAGATTATTTGGTGAAGCGATCGCGAGAAAAATGGATGCTGACATGATGGCGGCTTTCAACACGTTCTCAGGACAGGTTGGCGGATCAGGTGAAGGTTTATCAGGAACTGCAACTCCGGCTTTACTTTTCCAAGCAATCGCTAAACTAAGAGCGAACGGATACGACACATCAAATGATTGTGCAATCGTGTTACACCCAAACATCGCATATGACATTGCTTCAACTCTTACTTCAACTTTTGCGGCTCCGGCTAGCCAAGTTGGTAATTCTGCATTGGCTAATGGCCTAATGGGCACACTGGGTGGAGTCCCCGTCTATCAAAGTTCTTTAGTGAACTTAGCAGATGGTTCAACAGCTGGTGACTACGGTTGTGGAATCTTCCACAAAGACGCGATTGGCCTTGCAATGATGCAAGACATCAAGATCGAATCACAGAGAGAAGCCACTTTAAGAGGTTTCGAAATTGTTGGTTCGGCTGTCTACGGTACAGGCGAGTTATACGACGGTGCAGGTATCAGAGGAAGCTTCGACTCAACAATCGAGTAGTTCTAACAAATAAGGAGGCAACTCCTCACTCATTAAAAGGGTGGACATTAATTTGTTCACCCTTTTTCTATTACAACTTAATCGCCAATCACACGCAATAAATAACAGTAGCCAGAAGGACTGGCACACGCTTTAACAGGAGGACTCTTAAGTGGCTAACTTTACAACCGATTCCGACATCGAGCAATACGAGCCGGACATCAAGAATTATGGAATCCAGGACTACTCGGATCTCCACGCACTATCATCAGCAGACGTAAGAAGAGACATATCAATCGAATGGTGGCCCAGGGCCAACTTCGGACGTTATGACCTAACAACGGGTTCGACGGCTTCAATGAACGAGGACCTACTGGTAGACGCACAATGGACGAGGGCCGCTGTGTATCACGTGTTGGGTTATTTTATCTACCCACGTCTAAGTACTTTCTCCCCAGAAGGCGATGTATTCAGAGAGAAGATGGCCTACTACAGGCAGGAATACAAGACCGAATTTGACAAGATCTTACAAGCAGGAGTAAAATACGATTACGATAGCAGTGGTGATATTTCAGAGGCAGAGAAAAAACCCACCCACTTCAATCGTCTCGTAAGGTAACAACCTATGAGTGCAAGAGAGAACATAACGACGGACATCGTCGAACAATTGAACAACATGAGCGATCCGGCACCGGCGTTGGTGACCAGGGAGTTCTTTGAATTCGAGAAATTGGCGATCACACAGTTCCCCGCGATACTTGTCGTGTCAGGCAACGAGGAGAGGGCGGACATCAGCATGTCAGAGAGACAGGGGACAATGGACATAGAATTGAGATGCTTCGTCAGGGGATCTGAACTGGACACGGCCAGGAACCAACTGATAGAGAACATTGAACAGACGCTGGAGGCCAGCAGGAGCAGGAACACAACGATCCAAGACACTGCCACGCACTACGTACAATCATCAATCAACAACATAGAGATAATTGAGAGACAACAACCATTGGCACAGTTCAACGCGACGCTGTCAGTTACCTATGCATACAAGAGAGGTAATCCATAATGTCAATACAGATGTATGATAAACAAGGGAATTCAATAATAGTCGACAACCCACAGGTTCAAGACCATTTGAGATCAGGCTGGAAATTTAAAAAACCTGCTGTGACTACAAAGCCACAGAAAGAGATCCAAATCAAACCAAGACAAAGGCAGATGCGAATTACGAAAGCAGAGGCTGAAGTCATTAACAACAAAAAAGAGGAGGAATAGGCAATGGCTACTAACACGGCAATCTATTCAGGAACACAAGGAGTCGCTAAATTTGACGTTGGCGGTTCAATAACAAATGTTGCTTCTATCATTTCTTTTTCTGTGTCACAGACGGGTGACGCGATTGAGACTTCAGCAATGGGATCAACATCAAGAACTTATCTACCAGGGTTGACAAACTTCACTGGTTCAATGAGTCTATACTTCAGAGATGACGATGCGGCACAATCAGCATTGTTCGCGGGCGCGGGAGCGGCGGCGGCATCTATCGAGTTATTCCCAAGTGGAGCAACTACGGGTGTCAAACTATCTGGAGAAGTAATCATCACTTCGCACGAGATTGCGGCGGGGAATGATGGGGCAGTCACGGCAGAAGTCAGTTTCCAAGGCACAGGAAATTTGACCAAAACAGACCTTTAATAAAATGAGGGTTACCTTTAATGCAAGTTCGCTCACAAAGGCCTTGGAGAAATCTATCAATATGATTTCGAAAACAACTAGTGAGGATGTGCTTAAAGGGGTCAGACAGAGATCACCGGTTCGTTCTGGACTGTTCAAGAGAAGCTGGCGTATGAGTGGGAGCAAGAATCGATACAAGATTTCAAACTCACAATCATATGGACACGCACTTGAACATGGCAAGAGTGGACAGGCCCCAAATGGTGTCGTCGGACCAACAATAAGAAACATAGCGAAATAGAGGAGATATAAAATGAGTATAACAGACAAAATAGCGAAACACTATCAGTCAGCGATTGCTGGTGATTTGCAAAAGATCCACGTGGAGGAATGGGACACTGACATTTATTGCAGGACAACATACCCTTTAAAGGATGAGGCCAAGATCCTTCAACTACAAACTGAAGGAAAGACTGTTGAAGCACTAGTGGAGAGTATAATCGTTAAAGCCAGGGACAAAGATGGCAAGAGAATATTCCATGATGCTGACAGGATTAAGTTGATGAATGAAGCAGACCCAATGGTTATCGTAAAAGTTGGTGGTGCTATCAATAACGCAAAACTTAATGTTGATCAGGAGACTGCCTCAAAGGAATAGAGTCTAATGTTGAGTTAAAGTTTGTAATGATACTGGCAGACAGATTAAAAAAGTCTGTCGATGAAATATTACAGATGACGACATTAGAGTTACAGTTGTGGGCCGGTTATTTTTTGTTTGAACATAACGATGGTAAGAAAACTATGGGTAAACAACCGGCACCAATGCCAACAAGGAGACGTAGATAATGGCCGATGCAAAACAAAGATTATTGATCGAAATTGCGATCAAGAACCAACGGGCGTTAGGTAACGTCAACTCCAGTCTCAAAAAGATACAAGCCAGCAGTTTCAAATTAAGCACGGCACTTAAAGGTGCCGGTATAGCCTTGGCGGCGGTCTTCGCGGCAAGGATTGGTAAGTCCATAATTGATACCACTGCAAGGTTTGAAGATTTAAATGATGCATTGGCTTCTGTTACAGGTTCGGCACAGGCAGGTGGTGAAGCGTTTGACTTCGTAAGCAAATTTGCCACACAGACACAGTTTGGTGTTGAAGACCTTACAACCACTTTCATCAAATTGAAAGCGTCAGGCATTGAACCCACACAGGACTTATTAACACTATTCACAGACACAGCGGCAGTAACAACGGACCAACTTGGTTCATTACAAGCCATAACTGATCTATTTGCTAGAACCACTTCAGGTGGACTGGGTCTTGAAGAACTTAACAGACTAGCAGACAGAGGAGTTCCGGTATTCAGAATACTAGAAGAACAACTGGGCCTTGCAAGATTAGAAATATCCAACGTTGGTAAGACAGCAGAAGGATCTAAAAAGATTTTAAATGCATTATCCAAAGGGTTAAGAGCAGACTTTGGTGGTGCCACAGCCAAAGTTGTTGATAACTTATCCACACAGTTTTCTAACTTAAACATAGCATTGAAGAATTCAGCCAACGAGTTTGGTGTGGGGCTGTCACCGGCACTTAAAGACGTAATAGCAGACCTTACAACATTCATTGAAGACAACGAAGAATTGATAGCCGCACTGGGTAGATTGGGAGGCAGTGTACTTAAAGGTGTTGTTAATCTATTCATTGGTTTTGCCAAGGCCTTGGGCAGTATTGTTCTTGGTGGTGAGAAACTAATTGAATTCTTAAGTGATGGTGAAAGGGAGTTGGATGACTTACACGAAGCATTAGTAGGTCCGGACGATGAACTGTTACGACTCGATCAACACCTAAGAGACTTCACTAACATACCTATCGCAATGATTGGTGATATGGGAGATGAGTTTGATAAACTAGGTCCTACATTGGCAGAAGTGGCAGAACAACAAGCAAACTATAATAATGCACTAGGTGATTATGCAGAGGATGGGGCCACAGTAGCTGAGATACAAGCCGAAAACCTTAAAAAAATAGCAGATGAAGCCGCGGCAGTAAACAGAGAAACTGCCATGATGAACAGAGGTTATAAAAAGACTTCTGAAGCAACTAGAACTGCCAACAAGGCGTTAAGAAATTACAGAGAAAACCTTGTAGAAATGTTGAAGGATTACAGCACAGCCACGATTATGACAGACACACTAACCAACATGACACTTACTTTTGCTAAAACAACTGAATCAGCATTGACTGACGTTGTTATGGGAACCAAGACCTTGCAAGAAGCACTTGGACAGATAGGAAAAGCTATCATAAGAGATCTAGTTGGTGGCATAATAAGATTGCTTGTGGTTGGACCTCTGTTAGAAAAGATAGCCACGATATTTGGAGTAGACATGGTCAGTGGGGTAAACAAACAAGTTAACGCACAGAAAAGATTAAACAAAGAACTACAGAAGAGCATAGGATTAAAATTATTCTTGATGCTGATCGGTGGTGGTGCCGCTGACGGTGGTACTGTTGGATATGCCAATGGTGGCAAGATAGGATTTGGTGGTGCCAGGGCAGGTGGCGGATCAGTTGGTGGAGGAAACGCATTCCTAGTTGGAGAAAGAGGACCAGAGTTGTTCGTACCTAACTCAGCAGGCACGGTTGTGTCCAACGAGACAATGGGCAGTAGGATGGGAGACACTAACGTTAACTTCAACATCACGGCCACAGACGCTTCGAGCTTTGACAGTATGCTAGTTCAGAGACGTGGATTGATTACAAACATAATAAACGATGCCATGAATAGGCAAGGAAGGAGATTTGCATAATGTCAGGAACATTCCCAACAACTAATTTTAAAACAATGAATTGGCAAAGTAACAACAATATTGTTACCACAGAGACAATGACCAACAAGATATTTTCAAAAGACATAGGGGGTCATTATTGGAGTCTGACGTTACAGTCAATACCACTCACGCGTGGTGATTTCGATTCCATATGGGCGTTCCTTGTACAACAGAAAGGGACATTTGACTCATTCACTTTAGTGCCACCAGAGATCAATTCAACCAAAGGCACGTTCAGCAACAGCTCAGATAACAACCTGCCGATAGCAACAAACTACGCGGTGGGATCAACACAGGTCACCGCCACACCATCGGGTGCAGGAACAGTGAAGGCAGGCGATCTAATCAAGTTTACTAACCATGATAAAGTTTATATCTTAACTGCCGACGCCACACTAGTGTCTGGTGTTACAAAGCAGTTAAACATATTCCCAGCGTTAAACGTGGCATTAACGAGCGCACACAAGATCATTACAGAGAGTGTGCCATTAATGGTGCGACTCAACAATGACGTGCAGAGTTTTAAAACAGGTATTAACAACTTGTTTGAATACGAGATAGATATAAGGGAGAGCCTATAGTGTCAAGGGGTTTGCAAGAAACATTAAGGACTAATCTTGCCGCGGAGAGCAAGAAAGTTGTTGACCTCGTGAGGATAAACGCGGCCGACGGTGGGAGGTTGATTAACTCGACCAACAACCAACGTATTGCTAACGATCTTTATTTCACAAACAACGAGTATGACCTAGATTTCGATTCAATAACATTTAAAGCAGACTATGGTTTTATAGGACACAGCCCAGTGCAGGAATCCAGCACAGCGGTTAATGACCAGTTTGAACTATTATTCACGGGCATAGATCCAACACTGACCGCGGACATACTGAACAGCAAATTCGTAGGTGCGAAAGTGAAAATACACAAGGCTATTATAATCGGCAGTGGCGGTGACCTAGCCACGCACCAAGATAGCGTGGGCATAAACGAAAGGGTTTACTTGGTGTTCGAAGGATCAGTCAGCAGTTTCAGTTACAATCTAAGCAAAAAGGCGGGCACGCTATCATTACAATGCGGTACGGTGTTCGCGGCATTTGAAAAGAAAAGCCTTTACGGTTACACTACCACAACCAGCCACCAGATAAAATATCCCGGAGACACAAGCATGAAGTTTGCACAGATAGATCTCAACGGACTTAATTGGGGTATAACATAAGATGGGATTTTTTAAGAAAATACTCAAACCTTTCAAGAGCGTAGTTGACACGGCGTTTGATTTCGTTACCGATACGGGCAAGGCGATAATGAATGTGGTCACTGGTGCGTTCACCGGTGGTTTTGGTATACCAGATATCGACTTCCCAGACTCCAGTGCGGACGTCAACCAATCACTCACTATAAACTACAATTCTTCAAACTCACCCATACCGGTGATATACGGACGTAAGGTAGACTGCACCGTGATTCCCGTACACATCAAGACGTGGGGGCCAAACAACGAATTCTTAACAGTTGTGGGGGCCATAAGCACGGGCTTGAGTCAGACCCTTTCGACCGGATCATGGGTTTTCAACATCGAGATAGACAACGAGTCAGTTGGAGCACTGTATGCCACTACTGCTTACACCTCGTCACCATTCGATCAATTGGACGCGACTGGATATCCATACCTAAACAACGATACCAGTATTCGGCCAGTCACTACCATGTACAACAGCGGATCAAACTTGTCCGCCGCACAAATACAGTTCCAGCCAAACCCAGATGGTAATTTTCCACTCGCTGGTGGATTTGATGGCAGGCAACCTATGGTGTACGCCCCGTCCTTCGGGAGGTACGCGGCACGTTTCAAGGCGCAGTTTTTTGATGGCAGTGATTCACAGCCTGTTAGTTCCTTGGCACAACAGGCAGATTCCACGTGGAATGAAAGATTACCAGGTATACGATATGGTGTTTTCCAATTCCATCTGTACAATGAATCATTCGGCGATCAATTAAAGGTGCAATATAAAAATTCATACAATGGCCTGCCACAAATAAAATTAATGGTTGATGGGCGTAACATACCCGACATCGTGTCTAGGCCACAAGCGGCCGACACATTGGCAGTTGACCAGTGGGACACAGTTTTCGCCAGCGGTTACCAACACCAGGGCACACACAACAATTATGCGGCGGGTTACTCACCTACAACGAATCCAGTGTTACACTTGTTGGATTTCATGATGAATTCACACTACGGCGCCGGCATACCGCTGGCACAGTTTGACAAGGACAGTTGGGTCCGGGCCGCGAAAGTTCCACGTGTATACAAAAATTACGGTACCAAAACCGGATTGACCGGATTGATGGGACTCCTCTACAAGCTGTTGAATCCATACGTAGCACCTTCGGGATCGTTGTTGGAACAGGTAGACGGCATCATATACAACGTCACTAGGAACCTGTTAACACCAAGCGACACCGACGAGCAGAGTTACACACCATATAATTCCAGTGGGGCTATTGAGTTCGCTAACAATCCTTACAACAGACAATTTAAAATATACCCAGACAGGTCATACCTTGAAAACATCAACTTGATGTTGCGTAGCATGGGTGCCATACTGACGTACAGGGGTGGGAAGTATCACTTATTAATGGAGAACGCGGGCGACGAGGAGAACAGTTACGTCATACCCACGGTGGGCGATCTCAAGACAGCCTGTGATGCAGGGGCACGAACGTTCACGGATGACAACTTGGTTGGTTCGATATCGATAAAAGGTGCGGCGCTGGAAAACACTTTCAACCAAATAAAATTAAACTACCCAGACCTCGCAGACAAATCAAAAAGCAACAGTCAGATCTATCCCGATGATGGTAGCCTCTTGTCAGGAACGTATCTTGAAGAGGACAACGGACAGAAATTAACGGCGGAGATCACTAACACCGGCATATTCACACCGTTGGACGCATTGATATACGCAAAGGTCACCTTGAACAAGAGCAGGAACAGGGAGACAATATCATTCGTCACCAACGACTCGGCGACAAACATCGTGCCTGGCGACATAATACGTGTCAACAGTTCGTTGGCCAACATTGATAACCTGTACAGGGTAACAGACTTCTTGATCACGGAGAGTGGACAGATAGAGCTCAGTGGCATAAGGCACATACCAGACAACTACGATTTTGAGGTTGACAGTTTATTCGACAGGATAAGGAAATTAGCCAGGGAAAGACAACCTGTTGTGCAAAGACAACCAGTGAGCATACAATCACCCACACAATTAAGTGTTAGCAAAGTAAAGCGTGAGGATGACTTCTTTGATCTTTCGTTAAACACCACCGACATAGTTATTTCATGGCGTGACCCCAGCAAGACAGCTGGCACAAACACATACCAGATCTCGATCGAGGCCGTTGGACAGAACAACCAAACCTTTGGCACACGTATACTTGGGGAGACGTCAAGTCTTTCTTACAAGATAAGGGCTGACGAGATACCACCTGGAGCAAACATCATTATTGGTGTTAGGACTAAGACACCGTCAGGTGCACTCAGCAGTAAGACGCTGGTCACGGGAAACAACACACCCACGTATGATACACCATTAAATAACACGATCATACCATGGGAATCAGATTTCTGGAGTCAGCAGGCATCACTTAGTTCAGGAGGTGCCGTGGCAGGTACCACAACAAACGACGCCGGTAACACCGGGGAGGGAGAATTGTAATGGCGATAACATCAGGTTGGAAAGACACGATAGACAACATCATCTACCCAACAGATTACTGTCGTTGGGATGACCTTGGTGATGGAGCCAACCACTACCACACAATCACTGCCATGAACAGCCCGACCGTGAACAGCACGGGTTTAAACTTTAGTGCCTCAAGCACTGCCTACGTTAAGGTCGATTACACCAACAGTTTAAAATTACATGACAGATCAGCTTGGACTATTGAGTTTGGTATAAACATATTAACCGATGGCTCGTCAACCACGAATTATCAAACGGCAAACATAGGATGGGTGATAGCCCAGGGCGAGGGTGATTCAAGCACGACACAGAATTGGGCAGTGTTCGTTGACAGTGACAACCAAATAAATTTCAAATACAAGACTAGCACAGGGGCCACAAGTTTCACACACGCTCTGTTAAAATTGTTCAATGACCAAGTGGAAAAGATCAAGATCACGTTTGACGGTACTACTATAAAGATTTTTAAGAATGACGTACAAGGGGTCACTCACACCATTAACAGCGCGGGCATATTAACAGACACTGCTGACCTTGTAGTTGGTGGTAACAGCACTGGCGACTACCAGTTGTTGAGTGCGAGGATAACAGAGTTAAGGATTAGGAAGGACGAATACACTAGTGACACACTATCCAGCAGTTCACAGAACTATCTGATAGAGGCGGCACAAGAGAACCCGTCAGACAACGCAAATAACAACGTCACTGATAATTGGGACATCGACACGTTGATCTATCTTCCAATCGCAAGTAACAGCAACTTGAAACCACGACAACTAAAGAAAATTCCATCTACATGGGAAGACTACACACGTTGGTTCGTAGCACCGGCGATCAACATCGATGCCACCACCAGCACAATAGATTTCAACGTACCCATAAAAGGATATCGTAACGTTCAGATCCAGACCACTGACGGTTTTGTGTACCCGTTCAACGCGGGTGCTACAGTGTTCGGCACTAGCCAGAACCTACCATACTGGGGAGGACAGGACAGTTATGGAGCGACCATGCATGGACAGGGCGGAAACATTAATTTTGTTTGTGGGAATTCGGTTAACGAACTTTTTAATGGCACTAACAACCAAGCAAAAATACAAGAGTTCACTACTATGAGCCAGCAGTTCATCATACCATCAAAAGGCTATCTGCCTGAAGAGGAAAAAACGGAGTCCGTCAGCATGCTGGACACCACAAAAGTCGACACCACCAGTGCGAAGGCAAAATACAACCAGGGGTTCAGACCCAGGGGTATCGTCCGTGGTACGGTCAGATTGGGCAGGGATTTCATTACAGAGAGCATGATACAGAACTCGCAGGACGATTCACATGTGATGGGGATGCCATATTGGGACACCACTGCATATGCAGGAGCCACAGTTCAAGAAGGCGGCATATATTCAGCTGGCCAACCTAGCATCGACGTGTCATCAACGGGATTGTACGACACTGACTTCAGATACAACGAGGCCGTTGTACACATAAATGAAATTGGCACAAACAGCGTTGCACAGGCGGAAGTAGTGTGCAGGGACAACCACAACCTATCCACAGGCGACCAAGTATTTGTGAGGCCGGGACAACACCTCAACCACCAGGGTAATTACAGTGGCTATTTGAAAAAACACAGCCTTTCATTCAGCCGTGATTATATGGCATTGGCTGGAAAGAAATACGTGCAAGTGGTCAGCGACACTGTTGTGATATTGTTCCACGACCTTGCAAGGGCCAATCCGGTGCTCCTTGGCAATGGTGCCACTGCGGATTTCAGGTTTGGCTACCTACAGAGAACAACAACGTTGGGCAACTGGATACAACATCGGAACAGGCATATAGCACATTACAAACAACCGTTCACTTCATTTTATTCGATCACCAGTGGAAATAATGCGAGCATTCTAGATCACACTGACTTTGCAGAAGGCAATGACCTATCAATTTCTCAGTCAAATTTAATAGCAAGATCTATGGACACCGACAAGCCGTTGCTCAACCTGCCAAACAAGCAGTCATGGTTGTACAGGGGCGACATCGCAACATTCAGCAATCGTGTCGACGTCAAGAGCACACCTGCGGGATCGGCGGCAGACCCGATAGTGATCAACAGTGCAAGTAGCGGTTTCGTATCAAACAGCATTGGCGAGGAGGGTGCACCGGTCTATCTAGACATAGACACAAAATTCACCGGCACATTAAAATTCACAGTCACTAACATAGAGACGGCGGACAGCAGTGTCCCTAGCAACATCGAATACCAGTACATACTGAATGGTGAGGGATCAGCAAACGCACAACCTTTCAACACTGGTTACAACGCTTGGGGATCACAAGCCTACGATTATAACGGGACCACACACACTGCTTCATCTAGTAGCACGGTGTCTATATCAGTAGGATATGGCAGTGGGCAAACACAAGACGCACAGAACCAGGTCTTGCACTCTATTGCTTTGAAAGTTTGGTTACCTGACGTTGTACACGCCGGGACGGGAGAGATGACGAGGGCCACATACACGATATGGTTTGAGAACAATGCGTCAGCGACGCAGGACAACGTGCCAGCCAAACTGTTCTACGGTGGGGGACTGCAACCCGGTAGAACAATCACGGGTACTATTGGATCTTTTAACTTGACTAATTTAAATTCGGCACCCATCATGCACAGGAGCAGACATTACATCCACTACCAAGTGGCCGAGAGCAACACTGTTCCAGACCCGACGGTGGAGATAGATATCAAGGGCATACCTATGATAGGTTACAGCGGATCTGGTGAGACAATTATAACGGGCAAGGACAACAACGCATTAATGGTTGGGGCCGACGCCGCACAAAATTATTCTTTACCATACATACAAGAGGACACGAGCTCGGCTACTGGACCATACAACACTGGAGACATAGCTCCATGGGTGGAACAGACCACGCAGACCAAGGACTTGTACAGGTTACACGCCGGCAAGAGATACAAGTGTCTAGTGACACACACCAGTTCGAAAACTTTCAACACGGATTTTGACGCAGGCAACTGGGAACTACAATAAATATTGAGATAAACAAGGAGAACACATTATGGCTTGGGCCACAGCAGGAAACGTAACAACAACAAAATTAGACAGTGCTCTTGATTCACCGGCGGAGGCCAGAGTCGAACTATACAACGCACTATTAGAATTACAAAATGTCATCAATGGCAGGGGCGCCGTCAACGGTGTTGCATCCTTGGATGGAGCAACCAAGATACCTTCCGCACAGATGCCCAACGAAATCAATTCAGCTTCAAGCACCGACCTCACACTGGACCCCTCAACGGGCGTGGTGGTGGTGGAGGACATAATCAAGCTCAGTCCAATTACACGATCAGCGGCGTACGCAGTGGCGGCAAAGCAGGACGGCATGATTGCAATGATGAGTGATGGGGACAGTACAGTGACCAAACCCGCGTACTACTCAGGTGGCGTGTGGCGTTACTTCGATGACAACTCCGAAGTACCTAGCAGTTAATCAATTTTAAGAAATCACCCGGTTTAATATTGTCAACACCCGCATAGGGTACCTTGCGATCACCTACGATTGTGAGAGACACTTCCTGGCTGGTTTTTTCCAAGGTTCCTCGCCTGGCGTTGGTGAATTTTCTCGGGGGCTGTGATCTCCATGTGTATTCTTGATCAAACACGCTGGCCTTGGTGTGTTCCCAATCACACCCTATCACGTATATGTGTTGGGCACCTAGGTGCACCGCCAATCGCACCGCCATGGTGCCGGAGCAACTGTAGGTGATCTTACTGGGCATCAGATGGAACAGGTCGGTGACCATATGCCCTCGTGTCCAATATCGCACCTGATCGCGTGGGGTTATGCGTTTGATAACCTCTTGGTCATAGGCACACACATGGTGTACTGCTCTATGCTGTTCTATGAAGTTGCAACCTATCTCTGTTTCCTGTGGAGGAATTGAATGCAGAGCTTTTGAGGAAGGACCATTAAACCAAACTATGTTCATATGAAATATTTACGTGAGTGCGGAGCACAAGCGAACTTATGCCCCACGTGGTCATGATATCGAGAAGATATAAAACCACTGATATTTAATTGATTGGTGCTGTTTGGTAATGTGCTCACTGACCCCTCTGCAGGAGTGTGGAAGTAATTCAAGGGGTAGAAATGGTCGTTTACAGTCATATGGCAACAACAAGTTAGAAAACCATCTCAAAGAATTACTTCCAAAATTATTTATCGTGGCTCGTTCTTACCTTGTAATCTTTTGTGATCCCATATGGTTGGTGGATCTGACCTTGAACAGTAGGAGCACTTGTTCTGTATGAAGTCCTGTCTTAAGGCGTGTGTCTTCGGCCTATCGCAGTCATGATTGTATTGAGAACAACGTGGACCATGAGGTCTTTTCTTCCACATAATATTTTGCTGTTTGCTTCTTGTCGTGCCACCCTTACTGCCTACTTTAGCAAACTGATATGAACCACCTAAACTCTCAACGATCTCTCTAAATTTTGTATTATCCATTCAAACATATTTAAAGGAATGTTGGTAAAAGGGTATTATTTAAAAGTGATTGTATGTGGTTGTATAGGAGCGAGTTGGCACTCACTCACAATAGGCTAACGCCTATTGTCTTCTTCTCTTCTCTGCCTTCCGGCCGTTGAAGACTTTTAGCAAAATACCAAAAGAAACTTCAACACGAAGGTTCACTACATCCAACTTTTCAACGTAGAGGGTTTTCGTATCCTACGTGCTTGTCTGTTCTTGACAATGTCCGACTTCCATCATTGCATACACCAGGTGAACCGTGGTTGACTTATAGTCATAGTCTACAAAGCCTGATCGCCATATAGTCTTCACAAAAACGATCAGCATAACTGCCTATTTTTTTATACTGTCCTTGCCTAACAGTTTTGGTTGCATCAAACCTACACAATCAAAGGGTGTGTTCAACTTCTCTTGGTATTCATCGAGGATGCTATTTTGCCTATGGGGAAATTTTATTGTTGCCTGTAATTGCCTGTGTCTTACTTTTATATATGGATCTTGTTGCTGTGTCAATGAAAAAGTGAGCAGTGCTAAAGAAAAGCAGTCGCGACACCTTAGAACACGTGTGTGTAGCTGTAAACCCGATGTTTAGGTGGGTTGTTGAATCAATATCACAGGTACTATTAACTTTACCACAAAGAGTTGACAGCATAGTAAATACATGTTATAATAAAGAGATACAGTGCTTCGAAACATATGCCAATATCCATTAGAGGCACTGTTGTAAACAAACAAATGCAAGGAGAGACAACATGAACAAACTAAAACAGATAACAATGATAGGTGCAATGGTCTTATTGGCCAACTGTGCTTACAATCCCAAGATAGACACAATGGGCAGATCAGGCACTTATCCTACTGATCAAGCCAAGAAAATAACAAACGATATTATGTTATGCCAACAGTTCGCTGACAAGAACACATTCAGAACATACGATACGTTGAATTTTGGATGGGGTCAATATATGCATTATGCAACGTTGGGCATCATACCAGCAAGAGAATTGAAATACAAGACACGTGTGCAACGATGCCTAGAGGGCAGAGGTCATTCCGTAATTGACTAGACCAGATCACATGCTGTCACCGGGCATAGCCAGAAAGGTCCGTGTAGATCCCACAACAAGTTGTTGGGAGTGGACAGGAACGCCTGATCGCGATGGGTATGGACTGTTGGGCACGAAAATAAATGGCCGGCCATACCAAAAAAGGGCACACAGATTTGTATACGAACAAGTTCATGATCGCCAATTACCAATTAACATCCTTGTCTGCCACACGTGTGATAACAGAATATGTGTTAATCCGGCACATCTATTTGAGGGAACACACCAAGATAATGTTGACGACATGACGAGTAAACAGAGAAATTGCAAAGGTGAACAAGTACACACAGCAAAAATTAATAAAGTACAAGTGAAACAAATAAGAGCTGACACGAGAACACACAAAGCAATAGCACAAGATTACAGTGTCACCTCCACAACTATAAGACACATAAAGGAAAGACACACTTGGAAACATATTAAATAGAATTTGACAGTGGGAGTGTGCCGGGTATAGTGCTCTTAGGTGCTTATAAGTCTCCCATCGTCAAACCCCAGTTCCCTCTCTCCTTGCAATTGAGCTCGGGGACTGGGCACCGATTTAAATACACCGGGCGACCGCACACTTCAAGGCGTACCTGTTGGAACTGCAACTGCACATACCACCGCTCACACGCAATCAACTGCTGATAGATGTGATACGGGGTTGACAACACACACAATCCTGCTATAATTGTAGTATGAGCACACGACCACACGGGGATCACATGAAAGAACTGCACAGGGGACACCGCATATTCGAGACTGACCTGTTTGACAAGATCCACACGGGCAGTGCGAGGTACTATTCAGATCTCAATCCCTACCCAGTGACCAGCCTGCGTGAAGCCAGATCAGACATAGATGTGTTCGAGCTGTACAGCGTGACCACAACAGCAGGTTGAGAACGACCCAGGAACTGTCTGCCCACAACCC
>Ga0208770_1000887_pt1 | contig 16661 bp, 15 predicted proteins | sample AntAceMetag02UK9_FD_184771 | JGI IMG/M metagenome (GOLD analysis project Ga0208770, IMG submission 184771) | Saline lake microbial communities from Ace Lake, Antarctica - Antarctic Ace Lake Metagenome 02UK9 (SPAdes) (version 2) | ecosystem: Environmental > Aquatic > Non-marine Saline and...
CAAGACTGCATTCCTCGCAGAGACCATTTGAGGGCATAGGCACCCGGTTTGTGACTATGCGAACCGGATCTTGGCTGCGAGACCAGTTATTAATTAGATCACCGGAGACGTCTCGAAACCACAGGACGTTAACCAGCAGGTTCGGATCAAGTCGCTGGGCAAATTCGACGTAGTCCAATGCTTTGTCATCATAGGGAAAAGGCGGCAGGCCTTCATAGAAAGTTCGTTGATTAACGCTGGTGACCCCCGTCAGACTCGATACCCACAGGTTGACAAGGGTTCCAGCCCCGTCGAACAACATGGGCGTGTATTCGGGGTTTTGTTCGGCGGTAATTGCTGCACGAATAATTCCTTCACCCACGAGCGGGTCGTTAATCCCTGCCATCCGAGCGTTGGCTGCCTCAACTCCCGGTGCGAAGGTGAAGCCGGCCGACATGCCGGTCGGGGTCACACCGAAATAGCCGTAAGCGCACACGCTCACTCCACCGGCGAGGGTCATAACGCCCAGTTGTTTGGCGCGTGATGAATCTTTGACAATCCGCATGACGATAACTGCGGCGAGTGCAAAGACGATTGGAGCGAATACCAGCATTGCGGCGCTGAGCGATTTGAGCACGTAGTAGGAGGAAACCCGACTGACATTGGCGGCATCTGTTCCTGGAATAAATGTGATGGCCAGAATCGCCAACATAATTGCCGGGGCGCCGACTGCGATAGCAAGTGACCGGCTCCGCTTCCACAACATCAAGATCACAATCAATGCCAGAACCGGAGCGGCGATTCCTGACGCAATATTAAACGGGACCATTCCCGTTGCAACTGCTCCAATGTCAGAACTGAGATCACCGGCCGTCGATCCGGGTCGAATAATTGCTTGGATTTGTTGAAATGCCAGGACCGCCCCCAGGATTGCAGTTCCGGCCACCCAGAGCAACGCACGCGATGGCTTAATAGTCCACAGGGCAATGAGAACAACGACACCTGCGGGTACGAGTGCGATCACCATGGGAGTCCACAGATTAATCACCGCGACTGTTGCTGCTGGGATCACAAACCAGCCGTATGTCAACGCACTTCGCGTACTTCGTGCGCTGATATAGCTCGCAACAGCGACAACGGTGACACCCATAACAAAATTAGTAAAGCCGGCGTTGAAAAACAATGCTGGACTGCCAAGGAGGGTGAACATTCCGGTTGCAAAAACAGCCAGCACCGCCGCTTGCCGTGCATATTTCTTTCCACTCAGACGTGTTGCAAGATCCCCTGCGATCCACGCGAGGAACATCATGCACATGGCGAAGGTGACTGCGGTCCAAATAATGAAGGGCCACAGCAAACCAATCCTGGTGAGTTCAACGGTACCTACCGCCCGTTCACTCAAAGCCCAAATGGTGCTGTGAAGGGACGGGTACCACTGGTTCCACGCTTCACTTGTGTCAATGGTTGTCCACGCACTGCTTTGTTGCATGTAGGTGTTGGAAAAAGCTGTGAAGTGTCCTTGGTTGTCCCAACCGGAAAAGTACAGTCCACTGAGCATTTCGTAGTCGTTACGTCCAACGAATGACCCGAGAATCCAGCCGGCGGTTCCAACGAAAAGTCCCAGCAGCATTGCTTCCACCACGGTGGGTCCACTCACCGGCACGTATCGCAACCGCGGAATCAAACGAAGCGCCAGGGCGCCGAGCAAAATTACGGTCAGTGTTAAGCGTGCGCTCGTTGAGTCAATCGGCATGGAACTTGCCCGCGGGAAAACCAAGGCGACTAGGGCGAGAACCACTATCGAGGAAATAATGAATCGTTCGATCCGACCCCGGCCCCACGGTGGGACAATTGACAACAGCACGACCGTTGCGATGAATCCGACGACGGGCACCAAGAACACCAACGCGATCGCGACCGCGGTCAGGGCGCCAAGAATTACCAGGAGCCGATTATTTTTCATCGAGTGAAGCCTATTTCGGCGTTGACCGGACCGGACTGAACTGCGGACACCGTCGCCGTGGTGCCGGTGATTTTCATGCCGGGCTGCTGGCTGGGTTGGAAACCTCGTGGCGGGGTGACCTGAACCGTAATCACCGAATCGTTGAATAGTGATTGGGTTTCGGCTTGGATCCGATACGTCAAGGTCTGGGTGTCCCCACTTACGTCGCCGTTACTAAATGTGCCGGCGGGAAGCTGATAGGTGACCGAGACGGCGCTTTGGCCACCGGGTGGCGTCCATCCGACGAGTCGAATAATTCGATGCCCGAACCCGTCATCAACCCAGCCGCCACCGAGTTGCTGATGCCCGCGGAAAGGCCGAACGGTGAATCCCACGGGATAGGACGGCTTAAATTTCGTTGCCGAATCCGGGACGTACATTAAGTAAGCGTTTTTCAACCACGAGGTCTCATAGCCCACTCGTTCGGGTGGTCCTTCAGGTCGCTCCACCGGGGTCGCATTCGTCAGCGTGAGTTGCTGTGTCACTCGCGCACTCCCGTCGGCTTCAAGGTTCACGTTGACCAACACATTGCGTTGCTGGAACACGTCGACTTTACTTTGATTTCCGTTTTGGGTGTAGAGCGCTGACCAGTCGCCGGTTCCTGGATCAGAGACCGTGCCGGCTGAATTACTCTGCAAGGCGAGCTGCTCCAACTCCGGACTTTTCATAAACATTTGGAAATGTCTCCCCGGTGCCGTGCCAAAAATTGCTTGACCAGCACTGATCAGGTCACCACCGGAAAGAATGCGGGTGAGAAGTTGGTCGAGTAACTCTTGATTCGCATCTTGTCGGACCGCAGCATCTTCCTGACCAAAATCTTCATAAGCGTCAATCAACAAAATCTGACCGATTTGATCACCGGTGACTTCACCGAAAACATCCGATTGAATCGGGCCGGTTGCATCCAACACCGCCGCGATCGCGGTGAGATCGAGCGTCACAATGCCGTCAACTTCCGGGTAACTCGGTCCCTCCCACTGGCCCGACCAAGCCGTCATCATTTCCCGTGCGCTGTAGAGGAAATTCGGGTGCGTATTGGTGACAACGAACGGATTATCACGTGGGTTTTGAACAAAGAACGGATTTAAAGATGGGCCGAACCAATTCACCTTTGCGTTAATAGGGGGAAACAATTGGGTACTTGTTTGACCTTTAATCGGAATGGAAACGCGCCCATCTTGGAACTCAACCATGACCAATGAAAGTGGTGCGCCACCGGAGGCACGCATCTCGGCTTGGTTACCAATCGCGATCAGATACCGCTTGGCTCCACTGGCGCCCAAGGCGTCCGGCAGGACCGGAGTTATCTCATTTAGCGTGTTTACACCGGACTGAATGGGAACAGCCTCACGAAGGGCTCGATCCCGGATTCGGGCCAGAGGGTCTGAAAAAAAAGTGGTCGCAACGATGCTGCTCAGGTCGGTCACGGCACCATCAATTTGGTTTTTTAGTTGCGCGCTTTTTGCTGGCAGAGTTTCTAAGCGTGCGATGTCAACCGCCCCGTCGGAGAAGATTTTTGGCCCCCCGGACTTGCCGGACAGGTCACCGTAGAGGGTGATCAGATCCCCGGTTGCTTTAGAGATGTTGTAGGCGGCAGCAACGGATAGGCGCCAATTGCGTACGGCAATGTCAATGCCTGGAATCCACGCTACCAAGGAAACTTGTGTCGTGTCGACCGATTTAAGGATGGTCACGGTACTGCGATTGGCCTGCTCGAACTCACGTTGACCACGTTCGTAGTCCCCGCTGGTAAGGCTGTCGGCCGCATTGACCAAGTGACTTTGTAGCCCAAACCCACTCCACGCTAAAGCGCCAAAGGATGCTACAAGTCCGATTTGTAGCCAAAAAATGAATCCCCCCACAACCGCGATCAGCCCAAACGGCACTGCTACACCCCAGAACAGGGGTCTACGGGAAGACACCACTCGAGTATAGGCAACATGAGCGCCCCGGCCGAATTCTTGTGGGGCGAAGCCTCACCGAATTTTGCTAGTAGGCGCCGCTGCCGGTGAGCACAACTTTGACTGTTTTCGCCACAATTACCAGGTCCAGCGCGGGTGACCAGTGCTCGACGTAGTCCAAGTCCATCCGCATCCGCTCATCCCAGTTAACGGCTTTACGCCCGGACACCTGCCACAGGCCGGTCAGCCCCGGCTTGGTTAGGTGCCTACGGTGGTCCTCGTCCCCAAACAATGGGATTTCGTCGAGGAGGACCGGCCGAGGTCCAACGAGTGACATGGTGCCACCGATCACGTGCACGATCTGGGGCATTTCATCAATTGACCAGCGTCGCAGGAAATGACCAAATGGTGTGATGCGCGGATCATTTTTGTAACGCTCATTGATCCGATCGTCAGGGGGGCCTATTACTTCATTGCGCTTTTCATCTGATCCGACGTACATGGTTCGGAATTTCACAACGTCAATTACTTCGCCACCGCGACCAATGCGTTGATGGCGGTACAGCATTGGGCCGCGGCTGGAAAAGAAAGTACCGATTGCGGCAACCAGCATGAATGGTGCGAAGACAACAAATAATAAAATCCCAAAACTAATGTCGATTACCCGTTTGATTGCCCGTTTGGGTCCGGTTAGATGCGGTTCGTCAAGATGAATCAGTGGCAGGTCCGCTTGCATCCGCATGGTGACGCGTGGACCAACAAAATCTCCCAGGGTTGGGGCAACGAGTAGGTCAATTCGTGGCCCCTCTAGCCGCCACGACAAACGTTTAATCAGATCTTGACCCTGCACCGGTGTTCCGGCAACGGCAACGGTGTCAACGTCGTTTATTCCAATGCGCGCCATGACTTGATCAAGCCAGTCGTCAATCTGTTCATCGGTGAAGTCAACCTCGGATTCTTCAACAACGTCAACAACGGTAAAGCCGGCGACAGGATCGCGGTCAAGCATGTCAACGATCTCGCTTTGCCGATCCCCGGTCCCAATCACCATTGTTCGGTGTAGGTAATTTCCGTAACGGCGTTCATGTCGCAACCAGGCACGCAGGATCCAACGATCAACCAGCAGCAAGATCACACCGACGACAAATGTGATCAACACGAATCCTCGGGAGAGGTCAAGTTTGAGTGCGAAAGCAACAATGGCGACCGCACCGAAAACTCCAGCCGAGGCGGTCACCACTCGTTTGAATTCTTCTGAGCCGACGCCGAGCACGCGGGTGTCGTAGGCCCCGCGAACAACAAGTGCGGCAGACCAGGAAAACACAACAATTAATGCAAAGAAAACATAGGTTACGTCTGACACATTCAGGTTATAAGGAATCGTCCAACGTAGAACAAAACCGATAGTGGCCGCAGTAACAACCGCGATCGAGTCCCAAATCACGGCACGGGTTGCATATACCCGCAATGGATCCCGGCGCTGAATAGGGCGGTCACTGTGATTGGAAGGGGTGGCCCAGCCACCTTTTGTATGGGCCTCCCGGGCAATTCGACGCCACGTTCCGGTGTCGGTCACAGGGTCGAAGGCGTCAATCACTGGATCGGCCTTACTCGCTGCCGCATCTTCATTCACCTGACTCACACGCTCACGGTATCAGGGAGTGAGCCCAAGACCGGCCAACTACTGCAGGTATATGCGGACCGGGACTTCCGAGAGGGTGATCTCACTGCCGCCGGCTGCCTCTTGGCAGTTTGCTAAGGGATCGCACACCAATTGAGAGTTTTCCGGGGTGGTGTACGGGGCTTCGCCTGTTTGGGCCCAAGCCACAATCCACCTAGATCCCGATGCACTGAAGTCACAGGTCACGGTGTTCCCGGACTCTTGACAGCCGTCAAATGAAGCGCCAACCACCCAGTTGTCTATCGTGAAGAAACCTTGTTCACCGTCGGAACCGGGGTAGGCCTGAATGCCCAGAAGGTCGTATGGGCCAAGTGACCAGATGTACCAGTAGGAACGCTCGATGCCATAACGTAAATCATCGATGTAAGTGCGGACTACAAATCCGGCAGCCTTGGCGCCCGTGATTTCTTGGCGCGGAAGATCACCGGGGCCAGCAAGACCGTAGTTCAGTTCCGTGTCCCAAAGTGGAAGCTCGGGTGCACCGGCAGCTACCAAGACATCTTGTGCCATTTTGATTAATGCACCACGATCGACTGGATCACCATCGGCTTTTGGGTACGTGTGAATTGCGAATACGTCAACCGGCCAACCTAGCTTGCCGAGTTCCTCGAGATACGCTGAGTAAAATTTGTTAAACGGACCGGTAAGGCGCGTGCTCGGTGACGACGCTATGACCAATGCGGACGGGTCTTTCGCCTTAATAATGTCGTATGCTCGCTTGGTCATGTCGGCCATTTCGGCAGGAGTTCCGTTGTAGAAATTCTTCAGGTTAGCTTCGTTCCAAATTTGGTATGAACTAAATGAGTCTGCGTATCTATCAACAACCGCGGTTACCCAGTCATCCCAGTCGGCCATGTTCTTTGGGGCACTCGCTGCGCCCGGTTGCGGGTAGTCGGTGTCGTTTATTTCTTTAGCCGCCCACGTTGGTGTCGTTCCAAGCACCATCATGATGTCGGTCATACCTTTAGAACCTGCATTTTCCAGTAGTCCGTCGATGTTGTCCCACTTAAATTCACCCTTGGCTAGCTCTATCTGGCTCCAGGCGGTTCCGTTGTCCCACATGCGTAATGCTCCAAATGGCGCTGCGGCCCAAGCCCCACCCTCAGCACCTTCAATGTGCATGCCCACTATCGATGCCGGTACGCCATCAACTTCTGCCACAGGTGACTCCGAACTGGGTGCTGAAGGGTCTGCATTCTCTGAACTTGAGCCACATGCGGTTAAGGTCAAGGCCAGTGCAGAGATCCCTGCGACGAGAGCGACTACTTTTGAGTTGCGGTTGTTCCGAACCATGTGGGCATATTTCCTATCGCTATTGACTGTCCTGGTGTCACTGCCGTGCACTGGTTGAGTGCATTGCACGAGAGTGTTGCATTAGCCGGAACAGTGTAAGCATTAGTGCCAACTGGCGACCACACCACTATGTCCACGTTGTCGTTATCACCAAAATTACATTTATTGACTGGTCCGGTCGTGCAGCTGTAGTACGACTCGTTCATCCAGTTGAAGACTGACTGGTAGCCGGCCGCTCCGGTGGTTCCGTCCTGCATCTCAATACCAATTCGTTTGGTATCCGGCGCCCAGAAGTACCAGTAGGCGCGGTCAATGCCAAGGCGCAGATTGTCAAGGTAGGTCTGCGCAACCCAAGAGGCGGCGGTTTCTCCACTGATGGTCTGGCCCTTGATCTTTCCTGGGCCCTTAATTCCGTAGTTGACTTCGGTATCCCACAGCTCTTTACTAGAAGGGACTCGAGACTTGTTGAGTTGGATCTTGACGGTCTCGACCAGTTCGGCACGCGTTGCCGGGGTGCCGCGACCATCGGGGTAACTGTGAATTGCAATTGCATCAATCGGCCACTTAACTTTCTTGAGTGCTTTGAGATAAGCCGGGAAAAACTTCTTGTAGGCGGACGTCAAACGAATCGTGGTGCTTGCGCTGACGACCTTGGCGGTTGGATCTCCGGCCCGAATAATTTTTGATGCAGTTTTAGTGAGTTTCGCCATTTGCTTTGGCGTCCCCTGCCAGAAATCTTTCAGGTTTGCTTCATTCCAAATCTGGTATGAGTCGATACTGTCGCCGTAACGGTTGACAACGGCTCTGACCCAGGTCTTCCAGTCTTTAAGTTTGGGCATTGATGCCGCGCCCTGATTAGGGTACGTGCCCTGCTGCACCTTTGTTGCGGCCCACTGCGGGGTTGAACCTAGAACATAAAGAATGCTGACATTCTGATCATTCGCATTTCCAATCGCGCGATCCATTCCATCCCACCAGAACGTGTTCTTCTTTTGTTGGACTTGGCCCCAGGCAATACCTGAGTCCCAAAAACGGACCGCTCCGTAACTCACTCCGGGGTCCACACCGTCAGCGATATTTGGCACGTGCATGCCGAACTGATTTAGTGGGATCGGGCTTGTCACGGCATTTGCTGGAGAGACACTCAATCCAACGAGTGAACTAGCAATAAAAGCGGAACTGATTGTTAAGGCCAAAGCACGGCGCATATTGTGAAACCCTTCGCGGTTGGGGGAAGTACATGTTGAGGACTTGGAGTTAACCTGATTCAACCTAACCCATTGGGGTGGTTTTTCCTTTCAGCGACGCCGCAAGATGTACAAACTTTGGCCATCTGTTTCCCGGCCGTACTCAAATCGGTCAACCGCGAGTCCCCCTATGTTCACGAGGGATTCGAAGTATTGACGGGAGAAACGAGTGCAATGCAACCGACCCTTCCACTCAAGTGGGCCATAGCCCGCCGGGTTTTCATCCCAGTCGGGTACGTCTTCCTCAACGAAGCAGGTGACAAATGCCGTGCCGGTCGGGGTGAGTGCCTGCCCGAGAAGTTCCAAATACCCGGCGGTGTCTGCCGCATTCATGTGACTAAAAACCGAGTATGCATAAAACACGTCAACACTGTGCGGATCAGCACTAAGGGTGCGTTCGGGTGAGCCGTCGGGGTTGTAACGCTCGTTACTCACGTCGACGTAGGTGAACCGGTAGCCCTCACCCGCCAAATTCTCCTGCGCCCAGTCGATCAACTCCCGCTGCACGTCAACACCGTGGTAGTCGCGGATCGAAGGGAAATACTCCTTGACACCTATTGCCAGGCGGCCTGCGCCACTGCCCCAGTCGAGTAAAGACGACTCAGGGTTCAGATCACAGTACCTTTCCAGACGTTTAACGTCACGCACGGCAGTTTTGATAAACGCTTTGTCATTCTTGAAGTGCTTGCCACCCATCCGATATTTCGAGGGTGGCAGCGGGGTCTTTGACTTCCCACCAATTGAGAGACTTCCGATTTTAACCACACGACAAGAGTATCCCCAGCTCGTCTTATTGTGACACGCTCCACACAGACTTACGTTTTCTGATTCCCGCACAGGTCAAAGACGAACACAATTTACAGATGTTTGATCCTGTGGTGAGTCAGTTGTACCAAAATCCGATCGAGTTCGGCGTGCCAGAAGAAGTCGAGTCGAGTTGGACCGCTCACGAGGTCAGGTCGATTGACACGCTTTTTATTCCGGGCGGCACCACTTCAACCAAAGGCGTGCCCAACGTTTCCCTCGAAGATCTCCGGCTACGACTGGGTCGACTTCGATCACCATCGGTAATTTCACATGCCAGTGCCGCACTGCTGCTAGGTCTCCCACTTCCACTGCGAATCGCCAGCGACCAACGATTACACCTGACGGTGCCTCGTTCTCAAGCGCGACCGACCCAAAAAGGACTGCACTCCCACCTAGGGGACTTAGTAAGCGGTGAAACCTTCACCATGAACGGGATCCCCATCACTTCACCACCACGAATCGTGGCTGATCTTGCAGGAGTCCTGACCCTCCCAGAACTAAATATTCTTCTTGATGGCGCTGCAGATTGGCTCACATATTTTGAGCCGGACAACGGAGCGACCGTGACAACCCTTAACGAATTCGACAACATCATGATGCGCCGCAATAGATTTCCAGGTCGAGAACAACTACATAAGTTGTTGGATCTAAAAAATCAGAAACTTATTCCGTCTCACATAGGCCCAGCTATTCTGGGACCTAAAAATTGGCAGAGTTACCTGGCTGCTTTGATCGCAAACCGTTACTCAACCCAAGTCAAGGTTTTGAGTCCAGACCAACTCGTGATTCCCGCCCACAATGTAATCGTGGTCCAGCCTTGGCACTTGGAAGACGACCGCAACACCGCCATGAACATCGCAGCAAGCATTACGGCGCTTCGATCATTTGGTTGGTGTGCGTTTTCGCTGTCTTATCGTGATCTGCTTTCAGAGAAAGACTCGCTCGAACTTTATTTCAAGGCTCGAAATCGCGAGGGATTCAATCACCTTCGCTGCCGCTGACGACTGTATTGCCGGGTTCGCCCAGTATTTACTTGACACGTATTTATTCGACACGTATTTATTCGACACGTATTTATTCGACACGTATTTATTCGACACGTATTTATTCGACACGTCGAGAGCCTGCAACACCCACGACACCGACGACACCCGCGACACCCGCGACACCAATGTGAACAGTGTGTTAGGTGTGCGCATTGGATCCACTGGAAAGTGAAATCCTTGGGGAAACTAGCGGTGTGAATTTCGGGTCAAGCCAGAAAAACCGCACAGCTAACCCACTACGTGAAGTTGGATCAATAAAAAAGGTGGGAGTGTTCCCGGTTCAATCGACTCAACCGGATCGATCGAATCACTGTCTCTTAATGCTTTTATGGCCTGGCGCTCATTAGGCCAAGATCTATGGCAGCCTTCGTTAGTTCATCTCGGACACTCGGGTGTGCGGCAAATCGAATGATATTGCGAGCTTGTTGTGATTGGCTTCTGCCAAATGCGTCCGCAATTCCATTTTCTGTTGCAACAGCGCTGTGTTGGAAACTCGTTACCGGATTTGACAGCAGGGGAATGATCGTCGAAGTATCAGTTTTTTTATGCCACGAGGGCAATGCAATAAATGACTGGCCACCACGGGAATGAAGGGAGCCAACAATAAAGTCAGTTTGCCCGCCAAATCCAGAATAGATCCGACCGTTGACTCGACTCGCATTCGCCTGATCCAATAGGTCGACTTGAAGCGCACCGTTCACGCTGACCATTTGCGCCTGTTTCTCAATTTTACCGGGATTATTTGTGTGTTCCGTGCGCATCATGTGAATCTTGGTGTTGAGGTTCGCCCAGTCATACAGCTCACGCGAGCCAAATAGGAAAGACGCGGTCAAGGCGCGATCAGGATCTAGTGCCCCCAATTGGTGTAATTTCAATACCCCATCACTGAACATCTCGGTCCAAATTCGCAGTCCTTTGCTCTTGGCTAACGACGATAAAACAGCGTCCGGGACGCCACCAATTCCGGACTGCAGAGTTGAGTTATCAAGCACCCTAGCCGCGATCTGTTCGCCAATGGATCTACTGCATTCATCTATTGCACGTGGATTGTGTTCACTTAGTGGTTCATCGACTTCAATCAAATAGTCAATTTCATCGTCGTAAATTTGAGCATCCCCGTACGTGTAGGGCATGTATTTATTCGCTTGGGCAATCACGATGCCACCGCGCTCACGCGCCGACTCGATAGCAGCCGGCATGATATTCACTTCGATTCCCAGACTCACCGTGTCATGCCGAATAGGCGATGTATTGAGTAACACCACATCAGGTTGATAGTGGTCTCGCAACAATTCAGGGACCAAGCTCAATCGGGCGGGGATGTACTCAAGTTGGTCGTGATTCCTCATGCCAGGCCCAACAAAGGCCGTTTCGTAGGTCACACCTGGGCGATTGGGAATACCCGCTTGGGCATTGAGCATGTGAAGGCGGTAGGCCGGGAGGTGTTTATCAACTTCATGAAGTAAGAAATGCGGAGTCGCAAAATTTCCTGACGCAACTACTCTGGGATTGAGTCCTAGGCGGCCAAGTATTGACTCGAGTTTTTCGGGACCGATCACTCGCATGCGACCACCGTATCGGGTATCCGTAGAAACGCCCGCGTGTGAAACAATCCCATCATGGCAGAAATCGATTGGTCACAATCCAAGGTCTATGTAGCGGGGCATCGAGGGCTCGTCGGTTCGGCGCTGGTTCGGGCACTCGTTGCCAAGGGTGCCGGTGAGATCGTCGGTTGGACTTCGGGTGAACTTGATTTACGGGATCGGAAAGCCACCATGGATGCGATCAACGAAGCAAAACCCGACATTGTGATTGATGCCGCCGCTCGGGTCGGAGGGATTATGGCTAACTCCACCTATCCCGTTGACTTTCTCAAAGATAATCTGTTGATTCAGACCAACGTCATGGACGGTGCACATGCAGCTGACGTCGATCGTTTCCTGTTCTTGGGTTCAAGTTGTATCTACCCACGACACGCGACTCAGCCGATTCGTGAATCATCTCTGATGACCGGCCCTCTTGAGCCGACCAATCAGGCATACGCGATGGCAAAGATCGCTGGTATTTATTACATCGAGGCTTTCCGCACCCAGTACGGACGCAAGTGGATTTCAGCGATGCCGACAAATCTCTATGGTCCCGGTGACAACTTCAATCTGGAAACCTCCCATGTACTGCCGGCATTCATTCGTCGATTTCACGAGGCAAAGGAAAGCGGTGCAAAATCTGTAACGCTTTGGGGGACAGGTGCACCGCGTCGGGAGTTTTTACACGTTGACGACCTTGCCGATGCATGCCTGATGCTGCTACAAAATTACGACTCGCATGAAACCATCAACGTGGGTTGGGGTGACGACCTTCCAATTCGCGAACTCGCAGAAGCCGTTGCTGGCGTTGTCGGTTACGAGGGTGAACTCGAGTGGGATTCCAGTAAGCCCGACGGCATGCCCCGCAAGTTGTTGGATACCAGTCGAATCAACGCCCTCGGTTGGTACCCGTCAATAAAATTGGGTGACGGGCTGACCGCAACCTACGACTGGTACCTGGCCAACAATGCTTCTTGACGGACTCCTGCCTGGTCGGCAAGCGCTACTCGTTCGGCTCAATGTTGCCCAGGGCAAACGAACCCAACTACTTGATTTGTTGAACACCTACGCGGATCGAATCGGAGAAGAACCTGGCACCGAGGTGTACACGGTGCTCACAGATCCCGACACCGAGGACATCGTCTGGTTGTTTGAAGTCTTCACCAGCGAGGAAGCCGAACTTGAACACCGTCAGACTTCGGGTTTTGCCGATCTGATGCACGGCCTGCAGCAGGTCCTTGATGGATCGCCCGGAATTCTGAGAATGAATCCACTGCGCATGACAATGCAGCAAGATATGTTCACCCAGGACTGGAGTTTCTAAAAAGTTGATGTGCATACGAACAAGGAGTTCACCATGATCCGTGAAGTCGCCCAGCTCACAATCCGCGAGGACGCTCATGAGCAATTTGTTGTCGACCTCAATCGCGCGGTCGCCGAAATATTTCCTCAGGTGCGGGGTGTCATTGAGTTTGTCCATGTTGGTTGGTGCGTGGAACGGCCGAATGTCTACATGTTCACAATCGATTGGGAAACCCTCGAGGACCATCTGGTTGGTTTCCGTGAATCCGAGCAGTACACGCAATGGCGCACCCTGATCGGCCCCTATTTTGACGGGCCCGCGGTGGTGGAGCATTTCAGCCTGTAGTATTGTTAGTTGATCGTTCAACTAACTTATTAGAGGAGTTTTTGTGTCATCCCTTTTACACATTGAAGTAAGCCCTTGGGCTGAGAATTCACTTTCCCGCTCGGTCTCCGCCGAGTACGTCACTTCCTGGAACACCGTCCACGCCGACGGCACCGTGATCACCCGGGATCTGGATCAGGCTCCGGTCCCCCACCTTGACGTTGAGGCGATTTCGGCCGGTTTCATGGCTGAAACCGATCGCAGTGAGCCAATGGCCGCCAAGTGGGGTGCCCGCATGTACCTAATCGAAGAAATTTCAGGAGTGGACGAAGTTCTGATTTCCACACCCATGTGGAACTGGAGTGTTCCTTCGGTTCTCAAGGCCTATATCGACAACGTGATCATTCCCGGGGTTTTTGACGAAAGTACCGCGACCCTCGCCGGCAAGAAAGTAACTTTTATTGTTGCGCAGGGCGGCAGCTACGGTGAAGGAACACCCAAGGCCGGCTGGGATTACGCATCCGGATACTTGCGTCAATTCGCAACCGCCATGGGCGCAACCGACATTGAAGTGATCACCGTCGAGTTCGGTCTCGCCGGAGTTGTCCCAGCACTCGAAGGTTTCATTTCACACAAGGAAGCATCAATCACTGCTGCTAAAGAATTTGCTGCAAGCCGCGCCGCTGCCTAATCGCAATTCATTACATCGGTTCAGAGGAACCGGTCACGGGTTATTTGCCAGCGCAATGGGGTTGAGTTTGTCAACTCGACCCCATTGATTTCTCAATCCTACCGTGGGTAGGATTGAAGCGTGACCCCTTCCAGTGGAGCAAAAAAATCCTTCGAAAAGCCTGCTGTTCGACCCTCGGTCGTCGAAGAAGCCTTAGCCGACTTGCTGGCAGGGCCATTTGACAAGGTGAGTATCACTATTCCCGCTGGCCTTAGGGCTCGTGTTGCGGAGCGTGCTTCACAATCAAACTTTTCCTCATACGTCACCGACATACTTGCCCAAGAAGAGAAAAGAATTGCCCTTATTGAGTTTCTTGACCAGCTCGACGAAGAGTTCGGGCCTCCCAGTGCCGAGCAGCTAGCTACAGCCGATCTTCGTTGGGAGGAAATGTGGCAGCGCTACGAATCATCCACAGCCTTGTCCTAGATGCATCAGCCCTTGGTGCGGCGAGCGACAAAAATTCACCCCTACGGTTCCAACTCAGAAAAGCAGCTGCTCGAGGTACACGTATCTACACAACATCGGCGACCTTGACGGAAGTGCTTCGTGGCAGCTCACGTGATGTCAACATTAACCGTCTATTGACAAGTATTAACGTCCAGGTAATTGATGGCAGTGTTGCACGAGCCGCAGGTTTACGGGTCGGACGCACTTCGATCCGCGGCAACGTAACGATCGACGCGTTAGTCGTCGAAGTTGCATCCAGACTTCCAAAACCCGTGGCAATTGTGACATCAGATTTCAAAGACTTAAGTGCTCTGTCCGATCCGGACATGATGATCCTGGATCTGTCCATCTAAGTTTGTCTATCTGAGTGAGTTCGCTCAGCTAAAGGGTGGTCGTGAATCTAATTTTACACTTGACTTACCCGCGTAATGCCACAGTCGCGCGGTGACGTCCTTATCTTCTGGCGTAATCAGATTACCCATTACTCGCAATGCAATTGTCATTAGGAATTTTGAACGCATTCCAATTGGGCCAAATGTTGGCAACAACTTCGGCACTGTGATCAAACCCGCAAGTCTGCGCGCAATTGAAAATGCGGTTCCATAGTGCTCGACCAAAATCTGCGGCCACACGGTTGTGAAGTCCATCCGGGAGTTCGCCGGAGTGTCAGCAAATAACTGTGCGGCCAGGTGGCCGGTTTCTAGCCCGTAATCGATTCCTTCACCGTTTAGCGGATTGACACAACCGGCGGAATCTCCAATGAGAACCCAGTTCGCGCCGGCAACATTGCTGACGGCGCCACCCATGGGTAACAACGCCGACCACGGCGCACGGACCTCACCCTCGAGTTGCCAGGTGTCACGTTGTTGATCGGCGTAAAAAGTCAGCAGGCTGCGCAGGTTGACATCTGCTGGCCGTTTCACCGTTGCTAGGGTTCCCACGCCGACGTTAACCTCACCGTCGCCCAGTGGGAACACCCAGCCGTAACCGGAAAGCAACTCGTTTTTCTCACCACGAAGTTCCAGGTGACTTGAAATCCATTCGTCGTCAGAGCGGTGCGACTTGATGTAACCACGAGCAGCGACACCAAATGCGGTGGATCGATGCCACTCGCGGCCTAGGGTGCGGCCCAGTTGTGATTTTGCTCCGTCGGCAACAATCAAGCGCAGGCAATGAATGGTGATGTTTTCCGATTCTGCGCCCTTGCCTCGACCTTTTTTAAACTCCACACCGGCGACCTTGTCACCATCCATGACCGCATCAACGGCGCGCAAGCCTTCCAGCACATCAACACCGGCATCAATTGCCACTTGGCGGATTGCAGCATCAAGTTCAAGGCGTGGCGCCGCTCCGCCGTAATTTGGGAGATTGCCACCGGGCCACGGGAGGTAAAGCTCTTGGCCAAATCCGGCAGCTCGAAGTCCTTTATTGCGGGCGCGACCCTCAAGCCACGTCGAAAGACCAAGTTCGTCGAGTTCTGCCATTGCCCGGGGAGTCAATCCGTCACCGCACGGCTTATCCCGGGGGAAGGTTTCCGCATCAACGAGTAAAACGCTAAGACCTGCTCGGGCGCACCAAGCGGCAGCGGCTGAACCTGCCGGACCCGCGCCAACCACTAGGACATCGGTAATTTGTGATTTCATGACTGCCTAAGTGTTCCTTGATGCGTGAAGTCGCGCAAATTAAGATCGCGAACTCTCGCAAATCAGACGTGTTCGGACTTTGGTTGCTGTTCTTTACGTCCAACAAAGTAGGCGACCAGCGGGAACAGTAGAACCGAGAATGCTCCGGCCCCAACTAATGAGGCCGCATCAGCGCTCGTCATCACACCAGCCTCAACCTGGACCGAAGTCACGGCCACAATGATTGGTAGAGCAGTTGCCACGTAAAGGGAGAACCGGATTCGGTCCCGCGTCACCGGTATGGCGTTGCGGTAGATGAAAAATTGCGGAAGCCCTCGTGCAAAAAGTAGAAGCAGCGTGACCACAAGCATCGGCGCTGGGTCTTCGATGATCGAGCGGATGTCAATATTCACACCGGACACGACGAAGAAGATTGGAATGAGGAATCCGAAACCAATTCCTTCGACTTTTACGTGAATTGTATTTTCGGCGCCGCGTGGCGTGTTCAGTCGGAAGATTACTCCGGCAATAAATGCCCCGAGTACTACATCGAGTCCAAGGGATGCCGCGATTGCTAGCAGTCCCACCAGGAACAGAATCGTGATTCGCATTGGAGTTTGTGAGGACGAAAAATGTCCAGAAATGACAAGGTTGCTCATTTTCGGAGAACTCGACCAACCTGGAATCTTGGAT
>Ga0208770_1000888_pt1 | contig 16660 bp, 28 predicted proteins | sample AntAceMetag02UK9_FD_184771 | JGI IMG/M metagenome (GOLD analysis project Ga0208770, IMG submission 184771) | Saline lake microbial communities from Ace Lake, Antarctica - Antarctic Ace Lake Metagenome 02UK9 (SPAdes) (version 2) | ecosystem: Environmental > Aquatic > Non-marine Saline and...
ATTTAATTTGTGTAGCTGACTATTTATTGAACTATCTAAAAAGAAATTTAAAGGAGGTATTAATTTTTCTTTTAAATTGGCTTCTAAATTTAGATTAGCGTTCAAATAGTAATGAAATAATTCTTTAGATAACAACTGACTAAAGGAAATCCCTTTGAGCTCGTTAGTTCTAAAATCTGATTTAACGACTACAAAATCTGCAACAACATTGTTAACTGCAAAACAGTTTTCAATCGTTACACAATCCGAATTTTGGCGCAGGTCGGTTGTAGTACCGAATCCCGTAAAACTTACCATACAGATAAGAATTAATAATAGCCTAGCTTTCGCTTTCATATTAATTTTAAATATTGTCTGAATCATCTTTTTTAAATATTTTATGCAAATCTTCTTTGCTTTTAAACACTCTTTTTCCTTGATTTACAGCGCCTTTTGTTTCCCAGATAAAAGGCTTCCAATCTTTTGCACTGTAGTTTTTTGGTAGCTTTTTTGAATCGAAATAAGGACTTAAGATTGCAAACTCTAAATCTCTGTTTAAAGTCAATTTTACTTCTAATAAATCGCTTTCTTTTTTTCTATATCCTTTTAAAATATTATCAAAACTTCGAGGTGTTAATTTGTAAAAACGCTTGATACTTAAACCCATCTCACCGCAGGCAATTACTTCTAGTTCATCAAAAGTAGGATCAAAAGGAACATCTTCTGATCCGTTTACTTTCCCCTATTTTCTGGATCGGCAACTTCATTGTTTGGCAAACTAGCTGCAAAGTTTTCTATTAATTCAGTTAACTTGTTAGGCTGTGCAAACAACACATCTACCATTTCATCTGAAGTAAAAGAAGCATCTTTGTTTGCATACAGCAAACCAGATAAAGCCAAATCTCCTATTAAATCCCATTGCTCTAATGTTGGTTCTTTGCCCTTTGCGAAATCTAACTTTTTAAAATGCTTATCTAAACCGCCAATGGTTTTTTCGTTCCATTTTTTGCAAAGAATTTTTAGCGCACCAAAGCCAAACTTTACGTTATAACTTTTTTTATTAATTGTGATTTTCATGTTTTTGATTTATAGTTGATGTATGGGTAATGTATGAGTGATTATAAAACCTGTATGGTTTTTTTATAGTTGATTATTTATAAACATATTCAGTTGTTAAGTATTACTTAACAACTGAATAGTTTTTTTTTATGCAGTTTCACCAACGGTTGAAGCAGTTACTTTTAAAGTAAAAGAATAGGTTACAACTTCATTATGAGTTCCTTGAATTTCCATACTTTCTAAATAAGCAGTACCTGCAATAGACAAGTTACCAGACACACCGTCTGCAATTGTAAATGCTTTAGAATCTTTTGCTGCACGCCAAGCAAACAATGCTTTGATGTCTACCTGCGCATCATCAGCCGAATTATCTGCGTACCCGTTGCCAGATAAAGTAAAAGTACTTTTGCCCGCATTTACCGCATTTTCTATATCTTTAGATGCTAATTCTTGAAACTCTGTTGATGCACCGTAGGAGAAATCTATCTCGTGCAAAATTTCTTTTGTTGCAAGCATAATTCGCATTGCAGATCCTGTGTAATCGAAAGCCATAATTATTATTTTTTAATGTTAAATATTTGTTCTGTATAAATTTGTCCTTGTTCGCTAAATTTTGGCTCTGCAGATAAATAGGTGTAATAATTATTGGATTCACCTAATGCATTTTCTACCTGATCTGCAATTGCTAAAGAAGTATTATAATTTTCTGACCAACTTTGTATGGCAACTTGAAAATCTGTTGTGCTCCCTTTAGCTAATAAACCATTAAACCTGATGTTGTAAGTAATAAAAGCATTGCCGTCTAAAGTTTCTGCAACTAATGGACGTATTGAATTTACGCCATTTGTTAATAGATTTGTTAGTGCTGTAAAGCTGCTTAAATCTGTATAAATTTGCTCTGACTTTTGTACTAACATTAACTTAATTTATCTATTTGTTTTTGAATGTATTTTGCCACTTTCTTTTCTGCATCGCCAGTTACTTGCCCTTTTGTTTGCTCATAAGCCTTATCTATAAAAGGCTGTGATTTTTGATTCTTGGTACCTCTTATTACAAACTGTCTTAAATACCAACCATCTGCCGCCCTTGTACTTCTTGGACTTACATAAACTGTAGGGTTTGCCGCCCTTCGCATTGTTTTTTTACCAATACTTTTTTTACCTGTTCCTGGAGTAATCCAAGTACCAAACATTTGACCTTTTCTTTTTTGAACGTGTGCTTTTTTACTAACAGGCGCTAACTGCTTTGCTGCTTTTACGGTTGGGTTTGCAACTTGCCCTAATATTTTTAATACTTCTTTTCGCTTGCTTTTATCATCACCTAGTCTAACAAGTTTTCTTTGTAATTCTTGAAAACCTTTTATTTCCACCAATGATTTACTCACGCCTAATTGTATTAATTTGTAAATACTTTTTTCTTACTTTTTCTACTACAGAAATAATATTATATTTGAAACCATCTACATCTTTTACAAACCAACTATTTGCTTTGCCTTTTGTAAATTGATTATCATACCGGATAATAAAAACCGTAGAAAATAATGATCTTACTTTACCTTCTTCATCTTCGGAACCAGAATTTTCTGTCATTGAAGCTCTACAGCTTTTAACTTCTTCTTCTGTTTCTGTTGGTGAACCTGTTGCAGACGTAATCTTTACCATTTTTACAATAGAAATACGTTCTTTTAAAGTGTTTACCAACGGTATATTTTTCATTTACTAAAATCTTTTATAAGAGTGCAACGCATTTTCTGATGCTGTACTTTTTTCTTTTACAGTATCAGTTCTATGCTCATAGCTATCTGTAATCATTACCAACAACGCTTTAATAATTGCCTTTGGCACTTTGCCAGCACCATAACCAACGGTTACGGATAGAGTTACTGCTGCAGGATCGTATTCTTTTACTTCTGGTATTTTGTAATTTTCAAGAAAAACAATTTCGTTTTCGTATTTGTCAACGTTCTCTAAACTGTAATTAGCTGGATCAATTGTTGCTTCTGCACCCTCAACATTTTTATAAACAAAACTATCTAACGAAGTTATTTTTTGCCTTTTGAAACCTAAAACATCATCAAAAGATTTGCCTCTTATTTCGAACTTCTTTTCTGTAATTTCTGAATTGATATAGTTTTCTGCCTGCACAATTGCCGCTTCTATATAATCAGTAATTAAAGAATCATCTTCTGTGAAATCTGTTTCTAATTGCAATTGCTTTCTTGCTTTAGCCAAAGAAATTACTTCTGGTGCTGATGTATGTTCTAATTCGGTTACAAATGCCATAGTGTTATTTTACGTATTTTGCATATTTATTTTCTACCAACTCGGTTGCTAATGGTTCGGGAAGCGTTGCCACTTCACCAACATTATATGCTAAATTATATTCGCCTGTTGGCGATAATAGAAATTTTACTTTTGCAGTTTTTTTATTTGCCATTTTATACTTTTTTTTTAAAAAAGCCTGCCGCCATAACACGACAGGCTTTTCGTCAACTAAATCAAATTACTACTATGAAAAAACAATATTATAGTAACCAGTCTTTTACTGCTGAAAAAGCTTTTGGCTGTCTAATTAATGTATCTATAAATGTGTTAACAATAATTTCTACATAACCAGATTTCTTTTTAGAAATATTATCAACTGTAATATCTAAAAATGCCCATTGACCAATTAATAACTGTGAAAAATCTCCGAAGATTGCAGCGTTTGCAACACCGTTAGATGATCCTTTTGTTAAATTACCTGGTACATGATTAGAAACCCCAACTTTATAACCATTAATTTCATTTTGCCCGGTCATTAAATAACCAAGATCACCAGAACCAGTTTCATGCGGGGTAGTTTTTAATTTTCCTTTTGTTCCTGGATTAATTAAATACGCCATATTTGCCGAAGCTGCATTTTGTGTATAAATAGAAGTTTCTAAACCTACAACATTTGCCCAAGTTGGCGCAGCACCATTAGTACCACCTACAATTGAACCGATGCCAGTAGTATTTAAAATACCTTCTGGCACATTAGAAGAACCTGCACCATTAATGGCTGCCAAATCAATTGCGTTTGCAATTACATTTCTAATATCTTGAACGGTAAACATTTGCAAATCAACAGAAGATTGCATTAAATTCTGCATAGAAAGCAACGCAGCAACTGCATATCTGTTTGGTTTCATTTCTTTACTTCCAAACGCATTTTTTGAATTTGTACTTTCATCAATTTCGCCTTCCCAAGCTCCAGAAATTCCACCGCCATTTGTAGGAAATTTTAAGTTACCGGTTAAGTTACCCATAAATCTTGCACCCAAACTTTCTACAATTGGAGTTGGTCTTAAAAACTCGATAGGCGACATTAAGTTTGTATCTACTAAATTAGCTCCAAAATTACCAGAATCCTGCGTAACGGTTGAACCGTCTGCTCTTTTTTCTGTGTAATTTGTTGGTATTGCAATTCCAGAAATAGCTACACCTGCAGCTTCTGCTCTTTTACTTGTTTCTTGGTGAATTTCTAATTCTACACCGTCTAAAGTACCGTTTGGCATTTGAGAACGAATTGCTTTATGAAAGTCATAACGCTTTTTCATTTTTTCGTGCTCTCTTTGCTCACCACCGCCTACAGGAACGCCGCTTGCTCCTGCTGCTGCTCTTTGGTTTGCTTCAAACTTTTCTGCTCTTACAATCTGCTTGTCTAAATCATCAATTTCTAGCTGCAAAGCATCGAAACGGGTTTCTTCATCTGCAGACCAAGATCTCTCACCTTCTGCTCTTGCTTGAACAGCGGTATTAATTGCTGTTTGCGCGTCGAATTTTGAAGCGCGTAATTGTTTTAAATCGTTAGATTTTTTCATGATACACTTTATTTTTATTTATAATTAACTGCGCTTCACGCACATTTCGTTTGTCTTTTACAACTTGAACTAAAGAAGTTCTTATTTCATTTATTGTTTGTGCATTTCTTTTCTGTGCATCTGGATTGGATCCTATAGAAACCACCGACCATTCCATTAATTCTTGACGCGTGAAATACAACACATCTTTATCTTCGCCTTTAGATTCGTCACCAAAACGATATTCGGATGGTCTAGCACTAATTGATGCCATCTTTAAAGTTCCTGCTTGTATTTTTCTAAAAACTTTTTCTGCTTTTTCGTTGATATCTGCAGGCTCAAAGGTCACAACGCCAATTAGCTTACCATCTTCTATTCTTACAGTAGACGTGCCAATGATATCATCAGGATCATCTGAACCTGCCCTGTGTTGATAAGCTACAATAGGATTGCTAACATATCTTTTTAAGTCCCAACCATCCATTTTAAAAACGGTGCCATAAGAATCTACAGCTTCAGAAGAAATAACAAATTCAACTTGTCTATTTTCTATCATTTCTGCAGTGGTATCTCTTACGAATGCACCTCTGGTTACTACCTGGTTTATAATTTCTGTACTCATTATATTTTTAGTTTTCTTCTAACTTTAAACTTTTTTGAATCTGCTCCATAGTCTGCATATTTACAGGCGTCAATGGTTCATCTAAACCTTTTAAATTATTTAAACCCATATAAACACGAACTTCATTTCTAGTCATAGAACCAGAATAGATCATTCCTATAAACCAAGCCATTTGAGTTTTCTTATCAGATTGCAACAAACTTTCTGTATTAAAACGAGTTCTAATACCTTGTTTTCTCTCTGAATCAATAAAAATTTTTGCGTTATATTCTTGCTGATTAATCATTGACCACGGCAAAATACTATCTGAAACATGGCTAATCGATTGATGCTCCATGTTAGAATTATTTTGATTTTCGGTATCTTTAAGTTTGTAAATAGGGATATTTAACCAGCGTGCAACTTCGCCAATAGCTTGTTTATTAGTCTCTAAAAACATTGATTCCTGTGGCGTTAACTTTATATGTTGAAAAGAACCTGCTTCATCTAACACAGCTATTTTAAAAGGATTTGAACCGCTTAAAGCAACAGATAAACCGTGACGATATCTTTTTTTTGCGTCTGCATCCATACTTTTTGAAGTGGTTACAACACCTGTACCTATGCCTTTGGTCGCATAATATTCTTCTGCAAATTCTTGCGAAGATAAAGCAACACCTAAAGATCTGGCTGCATAAGAAACAACGCCTATGCCTGTGATTCCGTTTTCTGAATATAAAGATCTGTAGTGTAAAATATCATCTGAAGATAAAACACGATTATCAAAATGATAAAACAATTTATTTTCGAACTTTTTAATAGTTACAGGTGTGTCGTTTTCATTAATATACTGCAAAGATTCTACCTGACCGTTAAAAGTACTTCTTACAATTTCTGCATACCCGTTGCCTTTTAAAATGGCGCATTTTAATAAAATAGAATCAAAACCAAAAGCATTCATATACTGATTTGGCTTTTCATTAATGATATAATCTGCAGGATGATTTGCTAGGCGATTAATGTCGCCATCTATATGTTGTACTACATGTTTTGGGAGTTTAGCATAGTCATTACAAAGAATTGTAATACCGTTATAAAATGCCGATAAAGTTAGTGCAGATTTATCATTAACGGTCATACCGCTTTTACTTGAAGCTCCAAAACCACCACCAAAAAAACCAGACATAAACCCACCATTTTGAATGATAGATCCTGATCTTTGTTGATAATTAGACTGTAGAGCTTGAAATAACATAAAACACCGCTTTTATACGGTGTAAAGTTGGGAGTTATTAGGAAGTTTTATAGGGAACAATGTTCCCCTATTTATTTTGAAGTAGATATTTATAGATAATAAAACCTAAATAGAATTGTAAAGCAATAAATAAAACAACAATTATTTGCCTTAACCAATGATTAAATAAGGCAATTTCTAGTAACAAAGAAGTTAAAATTGCTGCCGTAAAAGTGGCCACAATTACGAGTATTATTTTAAAATTATTATTCATTTATAACTTTGGTGTTTAAATATTTTGTAATAATTGCATTTACTTTGGCTGCGGTTATATTTACTTTTAGAGCAATTGCAGGCGCAGTATTGTTATTGTCATTTAAAAAATGATTAATTACCAACTGCTCTATTTTATTTTTTAAATTCATGTTTTTTACTTTTTAAAATGTCTGTTTTTTATTTTTCTAAAAGAATCAAAAGATGCATATTTTTCTTCATTAAAAACTAAAAAGTATAAAAGATTCCCAAGATCAAAAGCAGCTTTTTGACTGGCGCATTTTGGTACTATTTTATTATAGTACTTTAAGAATGCCGCAGGTGTTGCCAATTGTTGCATTAATTCTGCAGATTGTGCTAAAATTTTGTTTTTGTAATCTTCTGCAATTTTTTTTTGATTCATAGCATTTTAGTGATTATGTTAGCAAACTTGTTTTGTGTTTTTTAATCTTGCAGGAATATAGGCCTTTGTTGTTTCTATTTTTGCATGGCCCAACATTACAGAAACACCTAATAAACTCATTCCGCTTTCTAAAGCAAAAGTAGCACCAGAAGATCGTAAATTATGAAATCTCATTTTAGTATCTAAATATTGTTTACCAATTTTGTTGCAACTATTCGCAGAATACTTACCGCCAAATTGCCCTGTAAATAAATAATCATCTTTTTTATAGTTGGTAAAATAGGCTGCAAAATAAATTCTTAAAACATTTAGCGTATTTTCTGACAACGTTACGTTTCTGTCTTTAGATCTTTTTGAGTTTTTAATGTGAATTATCATTAAATCCTTATTAATATCTTCTATTTTCAAATTTACAACTTCTGACACTCTCAACCAACCACTTAACGCAATTGTAAGGATTGCTTTATGTTTTAAATTAGAAATATTTTTTATTTTTTCTGATAATATTTCTGCATTGTAAAACTTTGCTACCATTATTTGCCTTGGTGGCCTTATTGCTGCAGATAGCTTTATTTTCTTTTTTAAATATAAAACAAAATAGGCTGTAATTGCGCTTAATGCAACACCTCTATTTGAGTTTGATGTATTTCTAATACTTATATTATAATTAAGAATATCTTCGTTATTCACTCTTAATGGTGGTTTTTTGCAGAAGTCTAAAAATAGTTTTACATGGTGCAAATAATTGGCAGGTGTAGATCCTGTGTATTTTACCTCTAATAGGTGTTTGAATTTTTCTAAAACTTCACTTTTTGTTTTCATAGGTATTGTGTTTGTTGGTGGTTTGTGGTGGTGGTGTTATGTGGGTGTTCTATAACATAAAAAAATAAAAAGCCGCCATTATTACGGCTGAATTAACTCTTTATTTTTATGAACACTTCCAATTACTTTTAAATCCTTGACTAAATCTTTCATGTCATCATCATAAATCCTTGAAAGTATGCCCCACTTACCTAAATATCCTTTTATATGATATAAAACAAAAGATCCTTTTTCAAATAATACCTCATAAATGTATTTTGAATCATTTACCGAAATAATATCACCCTCATAAATAGCAAATCTTTTACTATCAATAAAACAAGTAAACTGTCCTATTGTTTCTTTTAATATCTCTACTTTTTTAAAGTCCAAAGCTTGAATGTAAAATTTAATATTTCCACCAATTACAATCCTAATTAAATCCCCATAAATAAATTGATTACTTTTCTTACTAATTCCTCTAAATTTTATTTCTCTATCCATCTTTATAAATTATTATTTTAGTTTGTTTACGGGTTTTGCTACGCAACGGCTTTTTCTTTTTTAAAGTTAAAGAACACCGTATAAAATTAATGGCTAAAAAACGCCACAAATCTTATACAAGACTGTTAGCAAAAATGGCGCTAACTCAAAATTCACTCGGATAAATAGATGCGCCACATTTGCTAACACCGTACAAAAACAATTGCTTAACCAAGTGCATTTTAAAGAAGGCTTGGTGCTTAACCAAAGAAAAACAAAAAGCCTTCAACACCTTCTTACTCAATCCCTAATCAACAGATTTAGAAACAACAGAATAAGTTTTTCCCGCTACATCTTTTTCTTCAAAATAAAAACCTTTATCTACAAACAAACTAACTATTTTATCTGTAAACTCCATTGCATAACTAGCAATAACACTTCCACTTTTAACAAAAACATCTTCTAATCTACTAATTTCAGATAAAACCGTTTTTTCACTTTTAAACACTTCTTTTAATTTACTCATAATTTATTATTTATTATTTATTACTCTTAATACTCAATTCTAAACATTTGTAATATTCCTCAAAAGCAAAATCTTTAGCTTCTCGCCAACTTGCATTTAAAAATTTAGGCCAATCCCTCAATAAAATTAAACCTAATTCAAAAACCGATGGTAAGTTTAATGGAAAAAAACTATTATCTAATTTAATTTTTAAAGCTAAATCAATAAACTCTTTTTCTGTTAATTTAGTTGATGTTTTACTTACAACTCTTTTATTTTTTCTTAAACTTTCTACATATTCAACAATAAAAGAACCCATTAATTCAGGTCTATTATCCCTTACAAACTCATACCATTTTTCGCCAGAAACTATATTTATATTTTGTTCATCAGCTTCAAAACAATCTAAAGAAATTTTATTTGTATTTAAATATTGAGTAACAAATTCAGCGATATTATTACTATCTGGTTTTTGTATTCTACCACTTTGGCACATTGCCTTGTTTAAAACATCATTTAATATAAATTCTAAATTTTTCATAATATTTGTTTTTGATTTTAGTACTGATTTTAATTTTTGCAAAATTAATTTGCCCTTTCTTTTTTTGTTTTTTGGCTTATTTATTAGCTTTAGTACTTAACTATCGCAACTATTCTTGTACCCCTGTTACCTGTAATTAAAAAGGGCGTTTACTCGGATGGCATTACGCACGCTCTATTTTGGTTTTAACAATCCTGTAATTATCGTTTTCGTACTCCTTTAACTTATTTCTACTAAAGCAAGTGTAAAGTTTATCTGGCTTTATTTTAGTTGCATTACAAAGGCTCGTAATACTTCCAAATATTCGAGCCTCCTTTGTTTCTTTGTTTAAATATATATATGCCATTATTTTTTTGTTGTAATATTTAACTTTTTACAAAGTTGCTTTAATTCTTTTTCAGTTCTAAAAGCTAAAGAAAAAAATAAATCTCCACCGTCGAAAATTATTTTATGAGCTATTGCAGATGTTTTAGTTAATCCTATAATTTGGTTTATCATTTCTCCTTTTGTTAGTGTTATAGTTTTCATAATATTTGTTTTAATGTTTAGCTTTATTGCTTATACAAATATACACAAGATATATGTACTACACAAGTAAAAATACAATTATTTTAAACTATTTTGTATTATTAACGTTTTCTTACTCGGATGCGCCCTTTTTAAAAACAGGTAACACCTTATAAAATTAATGGCTAAAAAGCCACAAATCTTATAAGATTACGTTACAAACAATACTAATTTGGTAATTTTTTATTAAAATATCTTCTTATTATGTAACTTCTAGCTATGCTTATTAGAGTAAAATATAGCGTTATAATTAAATTTTTACCAGTACTACTTTCAATACCTAAAATTGGAAATATTAAAAATAACGATATTAAAGATATTAAATAACCTATCGTTACATTGGTCAGACTTTCGATTATTGATTGTTTTTTTGTTTGCATATATTTATTAAATTTAGTAATTAATTTACCGTACTATTTGTAACACCGTATAAAATTAAAACTGTGGTTTTGGTTACTATTAATTTTTGGTTTATTTACTTTGGCTTGTCATTTCCTTCGGAAATTCCTCGCCCATTTACCCGTTCTAATCTTATACAAGACTGTTACAAAACATTCTTTTTAAAAGCCAGCATATATTGCGGTTGACTCTAATTAAAAAACATTCTTTGCATTTCTGTATTATCGTTTTCGCTAGGAATTAAATAAGGTCTTAAATCTAGTGCTCCGCAAATCTCTAAATAAACGCCTAACGGCATTGGTGTTTTCTTATTAAAATACCTCCATAAAGTTGTTGATCCTATATCTAAAATTTCTGCTAAATTTTCTTTAGAAATTTTCTTTTCCTTCATTGTATTTTTTAAGTAAGACAAGATTAAATCTTGCCCTACTTCTGATGCTTTTTTGTAGTTTTCCATTACAAAGAAGCTATTTGACAACCTCCTAAATTAAAAACTTCAACAGCTTTTTTGTGGTCAAAAGTTCTAATTTCAAAACTTTTATAATGTGCAGAAATTTGTTGTAATTCTTTATTTGTAGTCATTACAGAAATTAATTTTTTTACTGAATTTTTATTTAAAGGATTTAATGCAAATAATCTTCTTTTGCAAATAAGTTCTCTTAATTCATCTAACGTTACTACTTTGTTTCCTGTAGTTGGATTCCAAATGTTGATTTTGTTTTTCATTTTATTGTTTTTATATAAATTAGTTTATTTTTAAAATAAAATTACATTCCTTGTCTTTGTTGTCTTAAGCTTTCTGCAATTGTATCATCCATGTCTTTTTGAGTTGCTCTATAATCGTTTTTCCAAAAATCATTAATAGCTTCATTTGTTAGTTTATCAATGTTTTTCATTAGAGGCTTTAAAGAAGTGTAAGAAGGTGCGTTGTTAACCCAAGTAACCATCTTATTCATAACTATTTTTTTATCTGCTTTACCAATATTTTTTATTATTCTTTTTCTATTATTAATTAAGTCTTGAGTAGTCATGTTTTAAAATTTAGTATCGAGGCTAATTCCTTTCGATACTCAAAGATAATACTTTTATTTCATATATGAACTATAAATATAGTAAACTTTTCATATTTGAATGTAATTTAACATTTCTTACGGTTTTGGGTTTGGTTTTTAAACAAAAACCACTGGCTTTTAAAAAGAACGTTATGTAACACCTTATAAAATTAATGGCGAAAAAACGCCACAAATCTTATAAGATTACGTTAGGCTTCATTAAGGTAGTCGTATAATTTGCCAGCATCACTTAAATTAATGTTAGTACCATCTTTACGTGTTGCACAACCATCTTTGTATTTTTTACCAAATTCTAACTCCCAACAATAATACTCCAACCAACTATGAGCGTGGTCGTCTTTAAATGCCATTTGGACTAATTTAAACAATGCGTTTTCTATTAAATGATTGTTATAAGGTTCTATGTGCGGATGCAACACTTTTCCAAGTGCTTCACAATAAGCAAGGTCTTTCCAATTTTGTTCCTGTATTTGTTCTATAATTTCTATAAAGTGTTGTCTCGTAATATTAACGAAGCCTAACACCGTATATAATTCAGGCTTAGTTCCTGCTTCTTTACTATCTTTTTTCTTACTCATAATTTTGTGTTTATTTATTAATTTAATTGCTTATTTACGCCCGAAATCATATACAAACCGTTACCCAAAATAAAAAAGGGCGACCAATCTTTGTAGCATTACGCACGTTCTATTAAACAAGGATTTTTATATTTACTTGCTTTTGTTACTCTCGTTGGTTTTCCTGTGTTAACTTTTCTTGTTATTGTCGCTAAAGAAAACATATCTTGTATTTTTTTATCTGTCGTGTTTTTAAATAGATATATTTGTTTAGTAACACAATCTGTTATTTTTATTTGTCCTTTATCTGTTCCAGAAAACTTACGCCTATAATCGGATTCAGATAATGTACAATCAATTTCTTTTGCACCAGATTTTATTCTTTTTTCAGTTGTTGTTTTCTGAATACTATATTTTAATTCTACATATCTCGCAAAATCAGAAATAGTTACAAAAGATTCATTATCTAAAAAATATTTAGGGCTATCCCTATTTATAATTTCATTTCGTAATTCATTTATCAAGTCTTTAGTAAAAATTTTATGACCATAATTAGCCTTACCGTATTCTTTAACGTACCAATCTCCTAAATTTTCTCTTTGCTCTATTTGATATTGCTTATGTATTTCATATCTACATTTTTTACAAGTATTATCAAGTTTAGGAAATTTTATGTGTTTTTTTACTTCACCACAACCATTACATTTTTTTTCAGTATTGGTGTATTTATATTTTTCTCTTTTTTTAACAACATAATTATTAATGCAATTTTGGCATTTAATAACATCGTTAGGGAAACTATCTACTAAATCAATCTTGCCACATTTACTACATTCTTTATGTGTTCTATTGTCATAAAATTCTTTGTTTGTTTCAACTGCCTTTTGTAAATTTTTTGGTGTCGCTATAATTGTCCTTATACTTTTAACCATATCATTTTGTTTAGATTTTTTTCGAGTAACTTTTTTTAAATTCTCAATTCTGTTATCTAAACAATCTTTGTTTATGTGCATTACACATTCATTTTTCTTAAAATCTATTTCAGGAAAGAACGATTGAAAAATAAATTTTGCAGAATTTTTAGTTTTACCGACATAAACTTGTAAACCATCTATTCTTCCATTTTCTGCCTTTCTAACACTTTGTTTTAGTATTTTTTCCTGCACAGTTCTTGTACTTCCCCATCTCGTATTTGCTTCACGTTGTAAACTTTTAAATCTACCTAAATTAGAAACTTCATAAACACCATCATAATCAAAAACATCTACCCATATTTCATTTGTAAAATCCTCTAAATTCAAATCAGTATGTATTTGTCTTCCTACGTCAGCCACGCCCTTTTTTACATTGGGTAACACGGTATATAATTTATTGCTATTTTGTGCCATATTCAAAGGTTATTTAGTGTTTGTTTAAGTCATTTATTAATAAAAGTTTCGGTTTATTTATACGCAACAAACCATATACAAGTACGTTGGCAAAAATAATTTTAAAAACCGCCTTACTCGGTCGGAATGCCTATCTCTTTTGAATTATAAATCTCATTTGCTTTTTCTATTAATTTTGTTCTTGCTTCTGGGATTGTTTTAAAATTGGTATCGTAATTCCTTTTTTTGTCTACATTTAATTCAATAACGTTAATAAGCCAGTACAAAACTTCAACATAACTATTTTCATTATAATCTAGTACTGGTTGTAAATCAATTATTATACCTACATTATCAAAGAAATCTACTAATACTCCATATTTTTCACTTTCATGTAAACTCTTCCAATTTTCTAAAATTTCTTTACTTGAGAATTTTAATGATAAAAATGTTTTTTCATTAAAAACCCATTGTAAATACCACTTCTCAAAATCTACTTTACATTTTTTTGTTAATATCATATTTTTAGTTTGTTTAAGGGTTTGGCATTCGCCATGCGGTTTTTAAAATTACATTAGCCAACACCGTACAAAATTAATTGCTTGGTAATTGTTTATTTAGGAACTTCCTTGCATCCGTTTAATTTTGGTTTTATTTATTGGTTTTAATGATTCACTACAGCAACAAATCTTGTACATGTACGTGTTAAAAAACAACTTCAACATCCGGATCATTATACTTTGAATCGTTACTTTCTTCAATTGTCATGGTGCCAGCCAACGCCATAATAGAGGCAATAATACCATCAATTCTTTTGGTTGATTTTGATTTGTCAATTCTTATATTTTCATTCGTATCAGTAATAACAAGACATCCAGAAAGCATCCATTTTAAAATAGGATTGTTTCCAACGCGTAATTTTCCAGACATTACCAAACGCGCAAACTCTTTTGTTGGTGAAGTATAATTCATTAAAGTTTGTGTAAACGGTGATAAATCTATGGCCTCACTCATTAAATTCTGAACTAAAGCGCCAGAAAACTTTCTATCATATTCAACATGTTTCGTTGAATGTAGGTAATATTGTTTTATCACAACTTTTTCAACTTCTGAATAATCAACCATGTTGCCAGGTGTTGCAATTAAATACGTATCGGCATCATCAACGGCATTCTCTCTTTTTAAATTGGACCAATATAAATACGGCACTCTATCTTCTTTGCTTCTTTTTAAAATAGTTTCTAAAGGACAAAAACACCAGACTTTTAAATCTCTAATCCCTTTTTCGTCTGGTTCTGATATCATGCCATACGCTGTAATATCTGTAGTTGTAGATAAATCTAAACCACCACAATTACCAAGCTTGGCAAAGTTTTCTTCTTTTATTGGTACCATGCACTTATCCCAATATTCAGAAGGAATCCATTCAGAAACACCATCTACCCATTTGTTTAACGATTTTGTTTTAAAATTTGGAATTTTTGAAGGTTGATTTTTTGCTTTTAAATATTCTGATTTTAAAAAGTATTCAGAAACTGTAACCCCTAAATTTGGATTACATTTTACCCATGCAGAAGAATCTTCCCAATCATCGTCCGCATCCATGTCGTGAATCATAATTAAAAAAGTGTCATCTTCTGCAACACCTTCTAAAATATTGATACAAGAATCTTCGAAATTTTTACAAACTCCATGAACATTGGTTCCTGCGGTTGTAATTGTGTAGGTAATTGGCTGCAATCTTGCTGCAGAAGAAGATTCTAAATTTTCTTTTACCGAATCATCACGATGCGCATGGTATTCATCTATAATAGTTAAATGAGAATTTATACCATCCTGCGTTTTTGAATCGCCACCTAAAGGCTTCATAAAACTATTAGAACCTATAAATCTTATTTCTTTTTGAAAAACTCGAAAACCAAGCTCTCTTAATATTTCGCTTTTATTAATAAATTCAGAAGCTTGACTAAAACACAATTTTGCTTGCTCTTCTTTAGTAGCGCCTACATAAACTTCAGCGCCTTCTTCATTATCAAACGCCATAATAAACAAACTTAACGCGGCCATTAAAGCTGTTTTTCCGTTTTTTTTAGCAACCTTTTCATACACATTTCTAATTAATCTAATTGGTTTACCCTCATCATTAACAGTATACCAAGATAATAAATTGAATAATGTAAATTGTTGAAATGGTGATAATAGAAAAAGTTTGCCTGCAGATTTTCCTTTAGTGTGTTTTATTAAATTTTCAAAAAAACGAATTACAGCAAAGCCTTTTTTTTCATCTAGTTTATACCTTTTAGAATCTGATTTTTCAATCAGTTTATAAAAGCGATTTACAGCCTGCTTAATTCTTAAACCTGTCAATAGTTTTCCAGACTTTACATCTGCAGCATATTGAAATGGGATTGAATTTTGTAGTTCGTTAGATATCTGCATTTACTTATTTATGTAACATTTCACTAATTTGATCAAGCAAACTTAATTGGTTTGGATCGCCAGAAGTAGGATTCTGAATCGCTTGCCTTTCTGTAAATCCAATTCCAAAATATTTAGAGACTAGCTTTAATTCATCAGTTGCCTGGTTATATCCTGTTTGATATCCTGTTATGTTTGTAGTCTTGTTTTGAAAAACCTGAACCCAACCAGCAACACCATCATCATCTGCATCATTTAAAGCATTTATTTTTTTTACAATTTTATTTCTTTTATCCAGAGCAACTGCTGCAGTTGATAACCAAATTAAATCTAATTTTACTAATTTTTTGGTTGATAGAAATTCTTTTCCAAACCAAAGCCACCATCTTTTTTGATCTTTAGATAAATTAAAATCCTTCGGAGAAGAAGGCAATTTTACTAAAATATCATACAGCTTTTTTTCTTCTGGATTTAGTTTTTTAACTTTTCCGATCCCGTTATGTGTTACTTCTAATTTTCTTGGCTCCATATCTTTACCCCCCCTAGGTTCTATTTTTACTATAACAATTATTCTAAC
>Ga0208770_1000897_pt1 | contig 16535 bp, 16 predicted proteins | sample AntAceMetag02UK9_FD_184771 | JGI IMG/M metagenome (GOLD analysis project Ga0208770, IMG submission 184771) | Saline lake microbial communities from Ace Lake, Antarctica - Antarctic Ace Lake Metagenome 02UK9 (SPAdes) (version 2) | ecosystem: Environmental > Aquatic > Non-marine Saline and...
TGCTAGATCGTAAAGGGGTTGTCTATAGAGGCAGAACAGAAGGAATGGACCAGTGGAAATCAGCTCACGCAATTGAAACTAAAAATAGAACATTAGAAGAAGCAATTAATGGAGCAGATGTTTTTTTAGGACTATCAGCAAAAGGAGCTTTAAAAAAAGAATGGGTAAAAACAATGGCAAAGAACCCAATAATTTTTGCCTGTGCTAATCCAGATCCAGAAATAACTCCTGAAGAAATTATGGAAGTTAGAGATGATGCTATTATTGCAACTGGAAGATCAGATTATCCCAATCAAGTAAATAATTTAATTGGTTTTCCTTATATTTTTAGAGGAGCTTTAGATGTTAGGGCTACAACGATTAATGAGGAAATGAAGGTTGCAGCAGCAAACGCAATTGCAAAATTAGCACGAGAAGATGTGCCAGATGAAGTAGTTGCAGCAATGGGAGGGGATCGCCCTAAATATGGAAGAGATTATATAATTCCATCTACTTTTGATCCAAGATTAATTAGTGTAATTCCTGTGGCTGTTGCAAAAGCTGCAATGGATAGCGGTGTTGCTAGAAAACCCATAAAAGATTTTGAAGCCTATAAAGATCAGCTTAAACAAAGACTTGACCCTTCTGTAACTATTATGCAAGGCATTAATTCTCATATTAAAAAAAATCAAAAGAAAATTGTTTTCGCAGATGGTGAAGATGAAAATACTCTTAAAGCTGCAATTGCATTTAAAAATTCTAGATTAGGAATACCTATTTTAGTAGGTAAAAAAGAGAAGATAAAAGAAAGAATAAAAGAGATTGGTTATAATGAAAATTTTGATATCGAAATAATAAATTCCGAAGATAGTGAAAAAAGAAAAAAGTATGTAAATTTTTTATTTGAGAAACTACAAAGAGATAAAGGTTTTTTAGAAAGGGACTGCGATAGACTGGTTAGAAACGATAGGGTTGTGTGGGCATCTTGTATGGTAGCTTGTGGTGATGCAGATGGTGCAGTTACTGGAAATACCAGAAGATTTGGAGCCTCTTTAGATAAAGTTATGCAAGTAATAGACGCTAGGCCAGGTGAAATTATGTTTGGACTAAACATGGTTGTTGCAAAAGGAAAAACTATTTTTGTTGGAGATACTAGTGTTAATGAATACCCAAGCTCAGAAGAGTTAGCAGAAATTGCTATATCAGCTGCAAGGGTAGTAAAGCTATTTGGCTTTGTTCCGAAGGTTGCTTTTGTTTCTCATTCTACTTTTGGACAACCTCTTACAAGTAGAACCAAACATATAAAAAAAGCTGTTGAAATTTTAAAAAGTAAAAATGTCGATTTTGATTTTGATGGGGATATGCAGCCAGATGTTGCTCTGAACTCAGAATACAAAGAACTTTATCCCTTTTCAAGTATTGTTGGAAATGCAAATATTTTAATAATGCCAGGACAGCACAGTGCGGCTATTTCATATAAAATGATGAAGAGCTTGGGTGATACAAAGGTTATTGGACCCCTACTAATTGGCTTAGGTCAGCCTATTGAAATAGCTCCTTTAAGATCCTCTACTTCTGAGATTATAAATTTAGCCTCTGTTGCTGCTTACTCTGCAGATGTAATTGATTATAAAAAAAATTAGTTCTTTTGAATTCTTAAATCTTCAACCAAAACTATACTTGCTATAACGTCCTTAACATCAAGTATCTCTTTTGCTTCATTTATTACTTCTTTTTTTTCTTCTTCTGTTAAAGAAATTCCATAAATAAATATTTTTTTCTTATAAGTATCTATTTGGTAATTCGTTGACTTAATTTTCTTGTTAAAAATTAAAGCTGTACGTAATTGGGAGGTTATTAATAAATCTTTTGCCGATTGCTGAAAGTTAAAATCTTCTTTTAATTTAATATCATTTTTAACCGATCTAACTCCCTTAGTTTCCCAAGCTAATTTAGTAATTTGGAGTTTTTCTTCTGGATCATCCACTTTACCAGTTAAAAAAATTCTTCCATCTAAAACTTTTGTATTTACGGATATCAAATAACTTTTGTCTCTTAATGCTAATCTTGCTGCCAGATTTTTTTGCATAACTGAATCGTCTATTTGCGTGCCTAGAGATCTTGGGTCTAGTGCAACACTAACGCCCGTTCCAAAAATACCGTTTGAGCTTATGCCCACGCATCCTGTAAAAATTAGAAGGATTAAGCTTATTAAAATAATTCTATTTTTCATTTTTTAATTTTAAACAATAGTTATAAATTTCTTTTTTTGGTACATTAGAGTTTTGACTAATTAAATCCGTTATATCTTTAATGCTTAATTTTTTAATCATTTTTTGAATATTTTTTTTATCAGATTCTTTTAAAGTTATCGAAGAGTTTCTTTCCTTTGTCTTTTCAGAAATCACAATTGTTAGCTCTCCTTTTGGATCTGACTTAAAGGGTTCAAGCTTATCAATATCAGTTCTGGTAAATTCCTCGTAAAACTTGGTCATTTCTCTACATATTAAAATTTTTCTGTCGGCAAAGTATTGTTTTATATCTTTTACCGACCTATTAAATTTTCTTGGTGAAATGAAAAAAACAATACAACCATCTAGATTTCTCAATTTTTCGAAATCTTCTTTCAATTTATTATTTTTTTCAGGAAAAAATCCATAGAAATAATATTTTTCACTAAAGCCACTTATGGATACAGCCGATGAAACTGCTGAAGCGCCTGGTATTGGATAAATATCAATTTTATTAATTAAACACTCATTAATTAATATTGCTCCTGGATCTGAGACAGAAGGTGTTCCGGCATCAGAAATTAAAGAAACAATGCAATCTGACTTCAAAATTTCAATGAGCTTAGATAGATTTTTTTTTTCGTTAAATTTATGATTTGAAATAAGCTTAGACTTGATTTCATAGCGATCTAACAAATTTTTTGAAGTTCGTGTGTCTTCACACAGTATATAATCTGATTTTTTTAGCACCTCTAAGGCTCTTAGGGTAATATCGCTTAAATTTCCAATTGGTGTGGAAACTATATAAAGGCCACTTTTAACTTTATTATTTATATTGTCAGTATGTAGAATCATTAAATTATAAACGTTATAATAATAGCATTAAAATGAAAAAAATTATTAAAATTATATTACTTTTAACATTAACCTTCTCAATCAATATTGGTAATGTCAAAGCAAACGAAAAAATTAGAATTGGCTTGCTTGTCCCATTAACAGGTAAAAATTCTGAAATTGGCGACTCTATAATTAAATCCGTAAGACTTGCTATTAATAAAATTAATAACCCATCAATTGAAATCATTCCTAAAGATACAAGATCAAATCCTGAGATAACTTTGGAGGCTGCTAAAGAATTAGCTAACGCAGGAGTAAAAATAATAATTGGCCCCGTATTTAATGAAAGTTTAATTTACCTTGATAAACTAAATGAAATAACTTTTTTAGCTCTAACAAATAAAAATAATAATTTTTCAAAAAATATTATTAATGCAGGAATAAACGCAACTTCCCAATTAAATGCTATCGATAAATTTATAAAATTAAATAAAATTGAAAAAACTATTTTTTTAACTCCAGATGTGAGTTTTAAAAATGAAATTAAAGAAGCTATATCCAATTCGAAGATCAAAGTATTAGAAAATTATATTTATGATACTGATCCTACTAAACTTACACAGCAAATTGAAAAAATTACACGTTATGAAGTTAGAAAGCAAAATCTAGAAGATGAAATAGTAAGATTAGAAAAATCTGACCAAACCAATAAAGAGGGCTTAATTGAGGGATTAAAAAAAAGGGATACGCTTGGAAGCGTTAATTTTGATTCAGTGGTAATTTCAGATTTTGATGAAAGTTTAAAAAGTGTAACAACCTCTTTATTATATACCGATGTATCTCCTGAGGAAAAATATTTTATAACTCTCAACCAGTGGTTTGACGAATCTCTTCTTAAAGAAACAAGTATGCAGCCCCTTTATTTTCCGTCTGCAAATAAAAGTAATTATGATGAATTTTCATCTGAGTATTATGAAAAATATAATCAATACCCAAATCAACTATCTTTTTTAAGCTATGATTTAATTGGACTTGTTTATTATTTAATACTTCAAAATAATTCTATTATTGATAAAAATATGTTTTCTAAAAAAACGCTATTCAAAGGTAAGGTTGGAATCTTTGAAATTAAAGATAATAAAATAAACCATATTTTGAACTTTTATAAAGTTGAAGATGAAGAGTTTAAAAAAGTTTTTTAATTTTTTTAAAAGCCTTAAACCTGTGATCTATTTTATATTTTTCAGATGCTTTCATTTCACCAAAAGTAATTTTTTTTCCTTTGGGTATAAAAATTGGATCATATCCAAATCCATTTTTACCTTTCATAACAGGTGAGATTGAGCCTTCAATTTTACCAATTGAACTTATTAGTTTTTTATTTGAATTATAAACAGTTAATGCACAAACGAACCTGGCTTTAATTTTTTTTTGTTTCCAGTTTTTATCTTTTTTAGATAATTCTTTATAAACTCTATTCATAGCCTTTTTAAAATCTCCTTTTTTTCCTCCCCATCTTGCTGAATAAATTCCCGGTTCTCCATTTAAAAAATCTACCTCTAAACCGGAGTCATCTGACAAACTTGTTATTTTGGATTTTTTTGAAAAATACCTTGCCTTAATTAAAGAGTTTTCTTCAAATGTTTTTCCATTTTCGGGTGGACTTTTAATTTTAAAATCTAAAGGAGAATATATTTCAAGATTATTAGGCAATAAATCCTTGATTTCCTTAAGTTTTCCCTTGTTATTTGTTCCTACCAATAGTTTTGTAATTTTTCTCTTTAGCATCTAGCAATTTTTAAATTTCATACCATATAAGTCCCTATGGAAAAAGAGCAAAACACTAATTCTGAAAATCAAGATAAAGAAGCTGAAGAAATTAAATCAGAGGAGCAAAATAATGAAACTCAGCCAGATGATACTTCTGAAAATAAAGAAGAAATAAAAGAACTTACTCCTGAGGAAAAGATTAAGGAACTAGAAGACAAGGTTGTTAGAGCTCTTGCAGAAATGGAAAACCAAAGAAGAAGGTTTGAAAAAGAAAAAGATGATGCCTTTGATTATGGTGGTTTTTCTTTTGCCAAAGAAGCTCTAAATTTGATTGACAACCTAGAGAGATCAAGACAAATTCTAGAAAGTGATGAGATATTAAAAGATACCGAGGCTCTTAAAAAAACCTTAGAACATTTTGAAATTATAAGTAAAGACATGGTCTCAATTTTTTCAAGGAATGGAATTACTCCTATAGTTTCTGTTGGAAAAAAATTAGATCCAAATAAACATCAGGCTATGATGGAAATTGATGATGATCAAAAGGAGCCCGGCACAATCGTTCAAGAAATTCAAAAAGGATTTATGATGAAAGATAGACTTTTGCGGCCAGCACTAGTTAGTGTATCCAAAAAAACAAAAATAGAAAAAGAAGAAAAAAACGAGGAAAATAAAGAGAATTCAGATAATTAATAATATTTATCAGAACTTGTAGATTAAAAATTAACACTTATATGAAGGATAGGATTTAAATTATGAGCAAAATTATAGGAATAGATTTAGGAACAACAAATTCATGTGTTTCTATCATGGAAGGTAGCCAACCAAAAGTTTTGGAAAATGCCGAAGGTGCAAGAACGACTCCTTCTGTTGTTGCATTCACTGAAGATGGAGAAAAGCTAGTAGGTCAACCAGCAAAAAGGCAAGCTGTGACTAATCCTGAAAATACTATATTTGCAGTTAAGAGATTAATTGGAAGAAATTTTGAAGACCCTACTGTAAAAAAAGATATCTCAGCAGCTCCCTTTAAAATTGTTAATTCAGAAAAAGGTGATGCATGGATTGAAGCTAGAGGAGTAAAATATTCCCCATCTCAAATTTCTGCTTTCATACTTCAAAAGATGAAAGAAACTGCTGAAAAATATTTAGGTCAAGAAGTAACCCAAGCTGTTATTACAGTTCCAGCATATTTTAATGATGCTCAAAGACAAGCAACAAAAGATGCGGGTAAGATCGCAGGTCTTGAGGTTTTAAGAATTATTAATGAACCAACTGCTGCCTCCCTAGCTTATGGTTTAGATAAAAAACAAAACAAAATAATTGCCGTTTATGATTTAGGAGGTGGAACTTTTGACGTTTCTATTCTTGAATTGGGTGATGGCGTATTTGAAGTTAAATCTACAAATGGTGATACATTTTTAGGTGGAGAAGATTTTGACAATACTATAGTTGACTACCTAATTGGTGAATTCAAAAAAGATACTGGTATTGATTTAAAGACAGATAAATTAGCCCTTCAAAGACTAAAGGAAGCTGCTGAAAAAGCAAAAATTGAATTATCTTCTGCAGAACAAACAGATGTTAATTTACCATTTATAACTGCAGATAAAACAGGACCAAAACATATCAACTTAAAGATGACTAGAGCAAAATTAGAAGCTTTAGTTGAAGATTTAATTTTAAAAACTTTACCTCCATGTAAAACTGCCCTTAAAGATGCAGGCCTTACAGCAAACGAAATTGATGAAGTTGTAATGGTTGGTGGAATGACAAGAATGCCAAAAGTTTTAGCTGAAGTTAAAAGCTTTTTTGGTAAAGAGCCAAACAAAAGTGTAAATCCTGATGAGGTTGTTGCAATGGGTGCTGCAATTCAAGCTGGGGTTCTTCAGGGCGATGTTAAAGATGTTCTTCTTTTAGATGTAACTCCTTTATCGCTTGGAATTGAAACACTGGGTGGCGTATCTACAAAATTAATTGAAAAAAATACAACAATACCAACTAAAAAAAGCCAAGTATTTTCTACAGCAGATGATAATCAGCCCGCAGTATCAATAAGAGTACTTCAGGGTGAAAGAGAGATGGCTTCTGATAATAAAATGTTAGGAAATTTTGAATTGGTAGGTATTGCACCAGCAGCAAGAGGTGTTCCTCAAATCGAAGTAACTTTTGATATTGATGCTAATGGAATTGTTAGTGTTTCTGCAAAAGATAAGGGAACTGGTAAAGAACAAAAAATTCAAATCCAAGCTTCGGGTGGCTTAAGTGATGAAGAAATTGAAAAAATGGTCAAGGATGCTGAGGCAAACAAGGAAGAGGATAAAAAGAAGAGAGAATCTGTAGATGTTAGAAATCAAGCAGACACCCTTTTACACTCTACTGAAAAAAATATAAAAGAGCACGGTGCTAAGGTTTCTGATGCAGATAAAAAAGCAATTGAAGATGCTTCCTCTGACTTGAAAGAAGCTATCAAAGGAACTGATACTGAGGATATTAAGAAAAAAACTGAAACTTTAGTTCAGGCCTCAATGAAATTAGGCGAAGCAATTTACAAGTCTCAAGAAAAAAAAGAAGGCTCATCTAAAGAAGGTGATAAAAATGATGAAGGAAAAAAAGACGATAATGTAGTTGATGCTGACTTTGAAGAAGTTAAAGAAGAAAGCAAAGAGGGCAAAGAAGAAGATAAAGAAAAAAGCGCCTAAGTCTTACAACAACAATCATCTTAAAGTAACTTATGGCTAAAAGAGATTTTTATGACGTCTTGGGTGTTAGTAAAAGTGCGAGCCCAGAAGAGTTAAAATCAGCCTACAGAAAGTTAGCAGTAAAATATCACCCAGATAAAAATCCCGGCGACAAAGCTTCTGAAGATAAATTTAAGGAAGCCGGTGAGGCCTATGGTATTCTTTCAAATAAAGAAAAAAAACAAAACTATGATAACTTTGGCCATGCTGCCTTTGAGGGCGGAGGCGGAGGAAGACAAGGCGGAGGCTTTGGTGGTGCTGATTTTTCAGATATTTTTGAAGATTTTTTTGGTGATTTTGGAGGTGGTGGAAGCTCAAGAGGAAGAAAAAATACTAGTAATAAAGGTGCCGATTTAAGATATGATTTATCAATTACTCTTAAAGAAGCTTATGAGGGTAAAAAACAAGATATTAAATTTTCAACTACTGAAAAATGTAACACTTGCAAAGGTAATGGATCTAAGCCTGGTTACTCTCCTGATAGATGCTCAGTTTGTGGTGGGAACGGTAAAGTAAGATCAAACCAAGGTTTCTTTACTGTACAGCAGACTTGTCCTCAATGTGCGGGCTCTGGGGAAGAAATTACCAATCCATGTAATGATTGTAATGGCCAAGGTAATAAACAAGCTTCAAAAAAAATATCAGTAACAATACCAAAAGGTGTGGATGATGGAACGCGAATAAGATTAGCTGGCAAGGGAGAAGCTGGCACCAAAGGTGGCGCGAGTGGTGACTTATATTTATTTATAAATGTTCACGCCCATGACTTATTTAAACGATCTGATGAAAATCTATTTTTTGAATTTCCAATATCTTTTGCAGATGCAGCTTTAGGTACCACGATCGAAATACCAACAATTGATGGTGGAAAAGCAAAAATAAAAATACCAGATGGAACTCAAAATGGTAAACAATTTAGATTAAAAGGAAAAGGAATGCCTTACATGCGTGGTAGTGGAAATGGCGATCTTTATGTTCAAGTAAATACTGAGGTTCCCGTCTCACTGAATAAAGAACAAAAAGAGTTACTTGAAAAATTTAGAGAAATAGAAAACGATAAATCAAATCCCAGCATTAAACAATTCTTTCAGAAAGCTAAAAGTTTTTGGAAAAACTAAAAGACTAATTAGTTAAAAAAGGTTAATATTTTCGTAGATGAAAAAAATTAATTTAGCAATATCAGGTTGTCTTGGTAGAATGGGTCAACAGCTAATTAAATCCTCAAAAAATAATAAGAACTTTAGATTAACTGCTCTTACAGAAAATAAGGCTATCAATAAAAAAATTGTTGGTATCAAGCTTGATATAAATACCGAACAGGCTTTTAAAAAGACTGATGTTATAATAGATTTTACTGTGCCTAATTGTACTCTCGATATCCTTAAAATTGCGTCTAAATTAAAAAAAAGAGTAGTGATTGGGACAACTGGCTTTAGTCAAAAAGAGGAAGTCTTAATTAAAAAATTTTCAAAAAAAATTCCCATACTAAAAGCTGGTAATATGAGCCTTGGAGTTAACTTATTAATGTATTTAACAGAGGTTGCTTCAAAGTCCTTGGATGACGAGTACTTGAGTAAAATATTTGAAATACATCATAAGCATAAGAAAGATTACCCATCAGGAACTGCTTTAATGCTTGGAAAAGGCATAGCTGATGGGAAAAATAAAAACCTTTATAATTTAATGGGTAAAAAATTTTTAAATAAAAAATCTTTTCCTTATGGAAAAAAAATTAATTTTAATTCAATTAGAAAAGGTGAAATTATTGGAGAACATGAGGTTACATTCTCAAGTGGAAAAGAAGTAATAAAATTAAACCATGAAGCATTTGATAGAGCTCTTTATTCAGATGGTGCTTTAACTGCTGCAAAATGGTTGATCAATAAAAAACCAGGGCTTTATTCAATGAGAGATTTGTTGAACTTTAAATAATGGATGAAAAAGTAAAAGCTAAAAAGATACTAAAAATTTTAAATAAGATTTATCCAACAACCCCTATTCCACTAAAACACACAAATAATTTTACTCTCTTGATGTCAGTTCTTTTGTCAGCACAATGCACAGATCTAAATGTTAACAATGTAACTAAAAACATATATCCAAAATATAATAGACCTGAACATTTTGTAAAATTAGGCAGAAAAAGAATTGAAAAATTAATTAAAAGTATTGGTCTTTTTCGGGTTAAAGCAAAAAGCGTTTACTTGATGTCTAAGCAGATTCTAGAAATGCACGGGGGCAAAGTACCTAAAAGCTTTGAAGAGCTAGAAAAACTGCCTGGTGTAGGCCATAAAACAGCAAGTGTGGTCATGTCTCAGGGTTTTGGTGTTCCAGCATTTGCTGTTGATACTCACATTCATAGATTGGCTCAAAGATGGGGTTTAACAAATGGTAAGAATGTTATTCAAACAGAAAAAGATTTAAAGAGAATATTCCCAGAAAAGACATGGAGCAAATTACATTTACAAATAATTTATTATGGAAGAGAATTTTGTAAAGCTAGGAAGTGTTATGGCTTGACTTGTAAAATTTGTACAACTTGTTATCCTAACCGAAAAAATCCATTTAAAATAAAAAAAGCTTAATATGAAAATACTAGGAATTGGTAATGCTATTGTTGATGTTTTATGCAAAGTGAACGATCAATATTTGATAGATAATCAATTAACAAAAAGCACAATGAAATTAGTTGACGAACATGAATTTCAAAAACTTTTATCAACTCTTAAGATAGAACAAACCATATCTGGTGGATCAGTTGCAAATTCTATTGTTGGATTATCACAATTAGGAAATGATGTAGGATTTATAGGCAAAGTTAATGCTGATGATTTAGGAGAAAAATACGAAGAAGGTCTAACCAAAGAAAAAGTTAAATACCTTTATAATAAAAAACAAGAAATTTCACCAACTGGAACTTGTTTAATCTTAATCACACCTGATGCGGAAAGAACTATGGTTACGTTTTTAGGTATTGCTGGAAAAATTAACCAAAATGATATTAATGAAAAAGCTGTAAAAGAAAGCGAAATGATATTTTTAGAAGGATACTTGTGGGATGAGGGAGAGCCCAAGTCAGCTTTTGACAAGGCAATGTCACTCTCGAATACTAAAGCAATGTCCTTATCTGATCAATTTTGTGTAGAAAGACATAAAGGTAATTTTTTAGATTTAGTTAAAAATAAACTGGATATTACTTTTGCTAATGAACAAGAAATTAGATCGTTAATTGGCGCTAAAAGCTTTGAAGATGTTACTGAATTTGGAAAACAATTAGGAAAACTTTTAATTGTTACACGTGGCGAAAAAGGAAGTATCGCTATTAAAAATCAAGAAATTGTGGAATGTCAAAGTAAATCTAATTTAAAAATTGTGGACTTAACGGGTGCTGGCGATCTCTTTGCCGCTGGTTTTCTTCATGGGTTCATTAATGATATTTCAATAAAAGAATGTCTCGAAAAAGGAACCGAGATGTCTTCAAAAATAATCCAAAAAGTTGGTGCTAGACTAAATTGAGCTATTTTGCTCAATAAAATAGCCACTTTTATGGCTTAATACAAAGTTTTCATCTTTAAATATATCGCTTATTTTTTTCCGCAATCTATATATATGGGTTTCAACAGTATGGGTTTCCATATTTTCTGAGTAGTCCCATATATTTTTTTGTAAATCTGCCACACTATGTTTAATCTTTGAATTGTATAAATACAAAATAATTTCAATTTCTTTTTCTGTTAACTTTAAATTTAAATTACCTTTAGAAAAAAATTTAGAATTTAAATTTAATTCATATCCTTTAATAATAATTTTAGACTGGTTGTTAAATTTTAATTTAATCAATTTAATATTAATTAGTTCTAGTAATTTTTTTAAAGATAGGGGCAAATCATTAAAATCTAAGAAATTCTTATCAGTTATATTGTTATTTAATAATAATTTATGGTCAGTTTTGGAAATTACTAAATATTCTATTTTATCTAACTCAGGGTTCTTTTGAAAATCATCTTCATTTTCAAATTTTATAATTTTAAAAGATAAATTTTCTTTTATCTCATCCAGGATTTCATATAGTGAATTAAAATTTATAATAAATACATTATACATAATAATACTTATGATAATTCATGTACCAAATAAAAACACTCTTATAATCGACGACTTCAAATTAAGATGTTGTATTGGAAAAAAAGGCTTAAATTCTAACAAAAAAGAAGGTGATTGCTCTACGCCTAAAGGGCTATTTAATTTAAAAAAACTATATTTTAGAAAAGATCGTATTGGTATTCCAAAATGTAAGATCAATAAAAAAGTTATTAAGAGTGGTATGGCCTGGTGTGATGATCCAAAACATAAAAAATATAATGAAGAAATTAAAACACGTCATAAAAGTCTTAAAGAAAGTCTATATAGAAAAGATCATAAGTACGATTATATAATTTCAATTAACCACAATGAAAGAAAAATCTCAGGTAGAGGGAGTGCAATATTTATTCATTTAACAGATAATTATAAACCAACAGCAGGATGTATTGCTTTAAAAAAGAAAGATTTTGAAATATTATTAAAGTTAATAGATAGAAAAACTAAAATTAAAATAGGTTAACTTCTATTACCAAATATTTTTGAGCCTACCCTAATATATGTTGCATTATTTTTAATTGCCTCTAGATAATCTCCTGACATACCCATACTTAGGTCTTTAAAATTTAATTCTTGATTTATTTTATTCATCTCAGAAAAGTATTTTTCTGTATTTCCATCATTTGGTGGTATGCACATTGTGCCAATAATATCTAAATTCAGATTTTTACAAAATTTATAAAAATCCACCAAGTTGTCTTTATTTATTCCAGATTTTTGATCTTCATTACCAATGTTAACTTGAATAAATATCTTGGGTTTTTTTGCTTGTTTCGCTTGCTCTACCGAAATTTTAGTTGCTAGTTTTTCACTATCTAGTGAATGAATATAATCAAATATTTTTAATGCAAATTTAACTTTATTAGTTTGCAGTCTTCCTATTAAATGGAGTTTAATATTATTATTTAGAATTTTTATATCACTCCATTTATCTAATGCCTCTTGAACCTTATTTTCTCCATAATGCACGTGCCCATGTTCTATTAACGGTAAGACGTTTTCTATTGGGAAAGTCTTTGATACAGCAATAATCTTGGTTAGTTTTTCATGATTTACTTTAGTTTTAATAAGGTCTTCTATATAAATTAAGTTTTTAACCGTGTTATGCATAATAAAATTTTAAACAAATACTACTTTATTAATAAATTTGATCAAAGTCACATAGATAAACAAGATAAAGGAACGACTATAATTTATAGAAATTATGATCAAAAAGTAGATGAAAAACTAATTATAAAAATAAAAAATTATTGTAAAAAAAAAGGTAACAAATTTTTACTGTCAAATAATATAAAATTAGCTGTTAAACTTAACTTGGATGGAGCTTACATCCCTTCATTTAATAAAAATATAAAACACCTCTCATATTCTTTAACGAAGAAATTTATTATCTTGGGTTCTGCTCACAATGTTTATGAAATAAGAACTAAAGAACTACAAAAAGTCGAATCTATTTTTTTATCTTCAATTTTTAAAAAAAATAAGAATTATTTAGGTGTTAAAAGATTTAGATTACTTTCTCTTATAAGTAAAAATCCTTCTATTGCACTTGGCGGTCTCTCAAATAATAATTTAAAAAAATTAAATCTTATTAGCTGCAAAGGTTTTGGTGGTATTTCTTTTTTTGAACAAAAAAAGGCCCCTAAAAAGGGGCCCTTTTATTAATTTTTGATCTAAACTAATTAGAACGCAAATGCTAATTCTAACTCGTAAGATTTAAGATCAGTAGCAGCAATACCAGCTACGTTATCAGTTTTATGCATATGACCAGAAATTGACATTCCACCCATAGTGTATGATGCAGACCAACCAGATGATTCTTGATCAGTTCCAGCAGCAGTTTCTGAACCAAGATCTAACTCATGAGTACCGTAAGATACTGAAAAGTCATCATTTACTTGGTAAGAAATACTCATTGAAGTACTGTCATCGTCCTGAGTAGTAGTTGGACCATCAGCTTCTGATTCTTGGTAACCAATAGTTACTCCACCGAAAGAGTATGTTACAAACGCAACAGATTCATCGATGAATACACCAACAGTTTCTTCAACTTCACCAGTAGCATAACCAACAGTTAAACCTTCAACCATTTCTGGAGAGATTTTAATACCAAAGTCAGAGTACATTGATACTCCACCAGCAGCAGCATTTACGTATGATGCATGAACTGTTACACCTGAGAATGAAGGTGAGTCGTATCTAATCATGTTGTTTCCTGATGCACCAGCAATTCTGTTAGTGTCAGCACCAGCTGTTAGATCCCATACTTCTTCATAGGCAGTAGGAGTCATATCATCCCAACCACTTACAACTGAATCACCACCGTGACCAGCAAAAGTAAGTGTTCCTAAAGTGTCTGTACTAATTGCAACAGATCTATTATCCATTACATTTGATCCAGCAGGTGCAGCAGCTGTAGCTACAGATGTTGTTGCTCCAGCAGGATCGTTACCATCTAATTCAAATGATACAGCGATGTTTAATCCACCGTCAGTTTGTCCTGAACCTGAAAAAGTAACACTGTCACCCATTGAGTAGTAACCAGCACCATTTTCGTCTGTTGTACCGATGTACAAAGCAGCACCACCAGAAACGCTTAACTCAGCAGCGTTAACTGACACAGCAGCTAGTGAACCAGCTAAAGCTGATAAACCTATTTTTTTTAAGTTGTTCATATTTTTCCTTTGTTATTGTTATTATTAATAATAAACACGTTATAAATATCATTTTTTCAAAATAAATTTACTTAATCCTTATTTTTATAAATAAAATCTCACTTGTGTTGTATATTTACAACAAACAATTTTTCTTGATTTATCTGTATTTATTGTAGTTTTTAACTATATTGGGTAAATATACTAATTAATCCTAAATTTTATCTATGAATCGAAAAAGAATTACCCAAATATCAATTTTTCTAACACTTATTTTATTTGCACTAAACTCGTGTGGTACAACCGGTGATGCAAGAAAAATTTCTCCAAATCCAAAAGATAGGGTAAAAAAGAACATTGAGGAAGGTAGAGGATTTAGATTAATGGATTCTGCCAAAAAACTACAGGGTAATGGTAGCTTTGAGTTTGCTAGTTCAAACGAACTTTGGAGGGCCTCTTTAGATATAATTGATTTTATGCCATTAGTTTCTGTTAATTATAGTGGAGGCATCATAATCACAGATTGGTATTCAACTGATCAAACCTCAAATGAGAGTATTAAAATTTCTATAAGATTTTTATCCAATGAAGTTAGGGCAGACGCATTAGATATAAAGGTGTTTAATAAAAAATGTCTAACTCAGTTAAATTGTGTTATTTCTGAAAAAAAAGGAAGCCTAGTTCTTGAGTTAACAAAAAAAATTTTAAAAACTGCAGCGATTTATGAAAAGCAGAAAAAAGATAAAAATTTTAAGCCATATGTTGCCAATCCTCCTTCTAGTAATAATTAATACAAAATTAAATTTCTAATTTTTGTGGATAGATATAATTTTAAAACTGTAGAAGAAAAGTGGCAAAAGCTTTGGGAAGAAAAAAAAGTATTTTCAACTAAGTTAGATAAGACTAAAAAAAAATTTTATTGCTTAGAAATGTTTCCTTACCCATCAGGTAAAATTCACATGGGGCATGTTAGAAATTATACTATTGGTGATGTGTTAGCGCGATTTAAAACTTTACAAGGCTATAACGTTCTACATCCAATGGGTTGGGATTCTTTTGGTATGCCAGCAGAAAATGCTGCAAGACAAAATAATTTAGATCCTAAAACTTGGACTGAATCAAATATTAAAACCATGAGATCTCAGCTTAAAAAGCTTGGGTTATCAATTGATTGGGACAAAGAAATTTCAACTTGTTCTGAAGACTATTATAAACACCAACAAGAATTCTTTCTTGATCTTTATGACAAAGGTTTGGTTTATAGAAAAGAAAATTATGTAAACTGGGATCCAGTTGATGAAACTGTTCTTGCTAATGAGCAAGTGGTAGATGGTAAAGGCTGGAGGTCTGGAGCCATAGTTGAAAGAAAGAAGTTAAATCAATGGTTTTTCAACATATCTAAATTTTCAGAAGAACTTTTACAGGGATTAAAGACCTTAGATCAATGGCCCAACAAAGTAAAAGTTATGCAAAAAAATTGGATTGGAAAATCTTTTGGTTGTGAGGTTGAGTTTAAAGTTGAAAGTGACAAACCCATTGAAAGCATTAAGTGCTATACAACAAGACCCGATACTTTATTTGGCTTTTCCTTTCTTGCTCTCTCAGTTGATCACCCTTTAGCAAAATATTATGAAAGTGATAAAAGTTTTCAAGATTTTAAAGATAAATGTTCTAAAACTGGTACTACTGAAGAATCTATTGCTTCTGCTGAAAAACTTGGATTTAAAACCGATATGGTTGCAGTTAATCCGCTAGATAAAAATATGAAAGTTCCAGTTTACTTTGCAAACTTTGTATTAATGGATTATGGGTTGGGTGCTGTATTTGGTTGTCCCGCACATGATCAAAGAGATTTGGATTTTGCAAAAAAATATAATTTAAAAATTACACCTGTTGTTAAGCCTGAAAAAGATAAAGATTTTGAAATAAGTAATGAGGCTTATACGGGTGAAGGATATCTTTATAATTCAAAATTTCTTGATGGTTTAAAGGTGCCAGGCGAATCTATTAATCAAACAATAGAATTTCTTGAAAAGAATAATTTAGGAATGAAAAAAACTAATTATCGATTAAAGGATTGGGGAATATCAAGACAAAGATATTGGGGCTGTCCGATTCCAATAGCTTATGATGAAAATGATCAGCCCATTAAAATTCCAAAAAATATGCTGCCTGTCAAACTTCCA
>Ga0208770_1000898_pt1 | contig 16532 bp, 20 predicted proteins | sample AntAceMetag02UK9_FD_184771 | JGI IMG/M metagenome (GOLD analysis project Ga0208770, IMG submission 184771) | Saline lake microbial communities from Ace Lake, Antarctica - Antarctic Ace Lake Metagenome 02UK9 (SPAdes) (version 2) | ecosystem: Environmental > Aquatic > Non-marine Saline and...
ATGCTCGTACAACATACGAACAACAGATGGATGCAGACGTTACCAGTTACTTGCAGATTAAAATTCCTTTCTTATACAACATAGATTATACATGGATGCAAAATTTACCTCTCTGGTCAAAATAACGGTTGACCTGCTGTCCTAGATACGTTATATTAAAATTGTAACGAAACAGAGGTGAAACTACTGTGATGCAAGAATACTTAGATATTTTTGATGCCATTGTAGACAAATTTATTGTTGACAGCAACATCAACTAATGCTATAACTAACACATAGACACTGAACAAAAGGAATACACCATGTCTGATGCACGTACTCTTAGCCCTAATAAAGCAAAAACTAGCTTGCGGGTAGCTATGAAAAAGAAACGCCCAATCTTCCTTTGGGGTCCTCCTGGTATTGGTAAATCTGATATCGTAGCACAAATTGCTGATAGTTTTGATAACTCGCACCTTATTGATATTCGTTTGAGCCTTTGGGAGCCTACGGACATCAAAGGCATTCCGTACTTTGACAGCAACTCGGGCACAATGGTGTGGGGTGCACCTAGCGAGCTGCCCAGTGCAGAATTTGCAGCACAGTATGATAATATTGTATTGTTCTTGGACGAGATGAACAGTGCTGCGCCGGCAGTACAAGCGGCAGCATATCAGCTGATTCTTAACCGTCGTGTTGGTACCTACAAGCTGCCTGACAATGTTATGATTGTGGCTGCTGGTAACCGTGAAGCTGACAAAGGTGTTACTTACCGTATGCCTGCTCCGTTGGCTAACCGTTTTGTTCACCTCGAGCTGGCTGTTAACTTTGACGATTGGTTTACTTGGGCTGTCAACAACAAGGTACACCAAGACGTTGTAGGCTATCTGCAATTTGCCAAACAAGACCTGTATGACTTTGATCCTAGAAGTGCAAGCCGCAGTTTTGCAACCCCGCGTAGTTGGAGTTTTGTTAGTGAATTGCTGGAAGACAATATCGATGACGGCACTACCACTGATCTAGTTGCAGGTGCCGTTGGTGAAGGTCTTGCAGTAAAATTTATGGCACACCGTAAGGTTGCATCGCAGATGCCCAATCCTAGCGATATCCTTGCTGGTAAGGTCAAGGAGATGAAGAGCAAAGAAATTAGTGCAATGTATTCCTTGACTGTGTCCCTGTGCTACGAGCTGAAGGAAGCAAGTGACAGCAATGACAAGAAATTTGATGACAAAGTCAACAACTTCCTGCGCTTTGCAATGGATAACTTTGACACCGAACTAGTTGTTATGGGTATCAAGCTTTCTCTTACTCAATACGGTCTTCCAATCGACCCGGATGCAGTTGAATGCTTTGACGAGTTCCACGATCGGTACGGCAAGTACATCAAAGCTGCGCAGTCGGCATAAAACGATGCAATAAGGTGGGCGTTGGAAATTTCGCCCACGTTTTCTATATAGAGGTTGACCGAATACGTAAATAATGTTATATTAACGTATAGGATAAAACAAAGAGGTATACAATGTCTACTAAAAAAACTGCAAGCAAAATACGCAATTGGCAGCCTGATCCCAACATCACTCCAGCAGCACTTGAAAAAATGCGTGTAGAAGTGCATGAACGTATTATTACTGCTCGTGTAGGATTATTGTTACGGCATCCATTCTTTGGTAACATGGCAACTCGTTTGAAGATTCAAGCCGCGGACGAGTGGCTTCCTACTGCTGCGGTAGACGGACGTCACCTGTTCTATAACACTCAATTCTTTAACGCAATGAACAATAAAGAAGTTGAGTTTGTTCTTGCTCACGAAATCTTACACATGGTATATGACCATTTGGGTCGTCGTGAATCGCGTAACCCGATGCTGTACAATATTGCGGCAGATTATATTGTAAACAACTTGCTTGTAGATGACCGCATTGGTAAGAAGCCTAGTATTGTTGATTGCTATCAAGATTTTAAATACCGTGGCTGGAGTTCAGAAGAAGTATACGACGAGCTGTTTGAACAAGCAAAAAAGAACGGCCAGGAAGCTGTTGAGGCGCTGGGCGAAATGCTGGACGAACACCTTGACTGGGAAGATGGTGACGGCGACGAAAATGACAACGGTGAAGGCAAAGGTCGGCCTCGTTATAGCAAAGCAGAACTTGATCAAATAAAAGACGAGATCAAAGAAGCTATGATTCAAGCAGCAAGTGCTGCTGGCGCTGGTAATGTTCCATTAGGCGTACAGCGTCTGATCAAAGAAATGACCGAGTCTAAGATGAACTGGCGTGAATTACTGCGTCAACAAATTCAAAGCACTATCAAAAGCGACTATACGTTCTCGCGTCCAAGTCGCAAAGGCCAAATGAGTGGTGCAATTCTTCCTAGTATGAACTTCCAGGATACCATCGATCTGTGCATTTGTATTGATATGAGCGGTAGTATTGGTAATGATCAAGCTGCTGATTTCTTAGGCGAAATCAAAGGTATTATGGACGAGTACCAAGATTACAAGATCAAGCTGTGGTGCTTTGACACTAAAGTTTACAACGAGCAGGACTTTAGTGCAGACGGTGGCGAAAGCCTTATTGACTATGAAATTGTAGGCGGCGGTGGCACTGACTTTATGGCCAACTGGATTTACATGAAAGACAATGATATCCAGCCTAAAAAGTTCATCATGTTCACTGACGGCTATGCCTGGAATAGCTGGGGCGATCCAGATTATTGCGATACTATCTTTATTATTCATAGTAATCACGACAAGAATCTCGAAGGTCCGTTTGGCATTACTGCTCACTACGGGGAGAATTAATGTTAGAAAAGGGTAAAGTAAATCCCCTTAATGTACTAGAAGTAAGGCGACTTGAGTTTTGTCCGCCTTACTTCGAAAGCATTATAATTACGCCAAGTTACAATTTAAACTCGGCTATAGATGATTGGATTTTTTCTAATCTTACTGGACGGTACTATATAGGTCCGGCGATAGGCACTGATCAGAGCACAGGGCTAAAACAAAAGCTTCGCATAGGATTTGAAACATCAAAAGAAATGAGCTACTTTATGTTGGCTTGTCCACATTTGAAATATTAAAAATTAATATTGCATATATAAATTACAAGGAGAACTGAAATGTCTACACAAGCACAAGCAAACCCAAACGATCTAAACATTCAAGATCTTGCCACTATGAAAGGTATTATTGATATTGCAAGCGAACGCAATGCATTCAAGCCCAACGAAATGGCAGCAGTTGGTATTGTTTATAACAAACTTGACCTGTTCCTACGCAATGTAGAAGAACAACAAAAGGCAGCACAGGCGGCGCAAGAAAGTGTGCCAGAAGTGCCGCCTGCCACAGCATCAAGCGAGGATACAAATGACTAATATTAAACACATAGGTAGAATTAAGAATAATAAAAGACGTGCAATTGTTGCATATCGTACTATTCCAAATGATCCGTATAGTGCGCTTGTTGTATTAACTGAAGGACTTCCTGCAGATGAGCACGATGCACTTATCAAATTAGTCGAGTCGCCATCTGGACAACAAGCTGATGAGCTAGCAGATGCAATGAGTCGTACCTACTTGCCAGATGGTAGAAACATGCTTGCTGGATTTCATTACACTGGACAACTTAAGAAAGTGGCAACTAGTGAAGTCGAAATGACTCCTAACAATCAAACGTCTATTTTGCTTAATGAACTAAACGAAGTTATTGCACAACAAAAAGGTATTTCAATTGGTGATCTTGCTATTAAAAATACCGATTCTAATGCAGTAACACCTACTTCTGTACCAGTACAGCAAATTCCAACAGTTGAAGATATTTTCTCTGCAACAGCGCCGGTTGCACAAGAAACACTGAGCGAAGTAGAAATGGCAGCAAAGCTTAGATCAACTGCTGATGCGTTATTTAAAGAGGCACAAGCTTTACGCAAACAAGCAGAAGCAATGGACACCTCTAAGACTACTACATCTGTTAAGAAGCCAACTGCAAAGAAGGCTACAATTGCCAAAGCATAAGATTTCTAAAGAAAAGGATGCTGATTGGGAGGCTATACTTGATGAGATCGACATTGACTATCTTCCAATAGAATATATTAGTAGTATAATTATCAAGTTTCAAGACGGCGCAACTTGGGACATTGATATAGATGATAGCCGTAAAAAACAAACAGCTGAAGAAATTGAAGACAGTCTAGATGCTGTCTTTGAAGAATATGAAGATAATATAGATACTATAGACTTTAGACTTGACTTGGAACGTGTTAAGAACGACTTGAGTAAGCGGGTTTACAGATTCTTAAAATTAAATAAATAATGACCTGCTAGGTGATAAATATATACAGTACTAAAAGTATATATTATCACCTAGGAGATTTTTACATGGCATTGCGATTAAGACGCGGCTCTGATACCGACAGACAAACAGAAACGTTTGCTGAAGGTGAACTTATTTACATAACCGATACAAAAGAACTATATGTCGGCGATGGTACAACACTAGGCGGCGTTTTAGTAACTTCTAGTAGTGGTGTATCCCCTGCACAACTCACACAAAATTTAGATTTAAATAGCTTTAGTATCAACGGTATTGGTATTATTACTGCAACTGCATTTTTTGGCGACGGTAGCGGTCTTACAGGAATCTCTGGTGGCGGCGGAACAGGCATAATCGAAGGTCAAGAATACCTAATTGATATAATTGGAGACGTGCGAGGTAGCGATAGCACACTGTTGGTTGATAGTACAACCAACACATTCGCAGGCGATCTAGTAGGCTCGGTGTTCGGCGATAATAGTATACTATTAGTCGATGCAGTAAACAATGTTATTCCTTATGCTGTATTAGACGGAGCGCCAACTACACTAGCAGGCTACGGCATTACTGATGCTGCAACTAGTGCGCAGGGCAACTTAGCAGATAGTGCAGTACAACCTGCAGACTTAGGCAACTTTACTTTTACCAGTGGAACGCTTGATACCAATGATAGCGTAGGAATTACCATTACTCCAGCAGTTACAATAAACAGCAACCTATTAGTTGAAAACGACTTGCGTGTATCAAACGTTGTATATGCTGATAAATTTGTAAGCACAGACGCAAGCACTCCGTCAATCGAAGCTGCAACAAACTTAGATTTAACTGCTGGCAATGCTGTACGCATCACTAGTAGTGTACTAAGACTAGCAAGTTTTACAACTACCGAAAGAGATGCACTTGCTGCACAAAACGGTGATGTAATTTATAACACAACTGACAACAAGTTCCAAGGGTACGAAAACGGTGCTTGGGCTAACTTAATCTAAGGTATTTAAATGGCTGAAAAAGAATATATCGTAAGTCTTAACAAAGGTATTGACTATGACGCTTTTTGGGATCAGATTGAAAATGCCAGTGCAGATGACGGATTTGTACCTACACGCAGAGTTGACATAATTAACAACAGAGACGGCAGTTTAAGAAGCTGCCATTATAGTTTAACTGATGCCGAAGCAGAACAATTAAAAAACGATCCGCGAGTTTACAGTGTAGAAATTCCGCCGGATCAACGTGACGATATCGAGATTGGACACTTTGCATTACAAGAAGGCACCTGGACCAAAGATGCTACTGTTAGAACTACAGACTTAAATTGGGGCAACATAAGAGGGTCAAACAGTGCAGATCCTTGGAGTCAAGCGACTAGTATAGCTGTTGCATTTCCTTATACACTAACAGGCAGAAGTGTTGATGTTGTTATTCAAGACAGCGGACTGAGTGTTAACCATACTGAATACACTGATGCCAAAGGTGTTAGCAGAGTAGTTGAACTTGACTGGTACGCTGCAAGCGGCTTAGCGGGCACACAAAACGCCAACCATTACAGAGACTATCACGGGCACGGCTCGCATTGTGCCGGCACCGTAGCAGGTCGTACAATGGGCTGGGCAAAGGATGCAGCAATTTATAGTGTAAAAGTTAGCGGGCTTGAAGGAACAGGAGACGCAACCGGTATTAGCATTACTGATTGTTTTGATGTTATTAAGTTATGGCACCGTAATAAACCAATTGATCCAGATACTGGATTTAAGCGTCCGACTGTTGTTAATATGAGCTGGGGATACGGCGGCACTAGATCAAGTACTGCGTGTTCAAGCGGAACATATCGAGGCACGTCTTGGACCAGTGCCGATGCTGGATACACCAATACAACCGAACAGTGGGCAAGTGCAGGTATCATTCCGTCAGTTGTAATAAGTAAGCGTATAAACGTTCGTGTAGGGTCAGTCGATGTTGACTTAGAAGAACTAATTGACGAAGGTGTACACGTTTGCATTGCTGCTGGCAACAGTTATTATTATATTGCAGCCAACGGCGACCAAGATTGGAACAATAGTGCTGATTTTGGCAGTGGTGCAGAGTTTTATCATAGAGGTTCTAGTCCATACAGTACTAATGCATTTATAGTAGGCAATATGGATATTACATATCAAGGTGGATTAGAACACAAAGCTGAAAGTAGTTGCACAGGGCCTGGGGTTGATATAAACGCACCAGGTACATATATTACTAGTGTTGCAAGCAAAGACAACAACGGGTCTTGTGATATTGTCAACGGTGGAACGAGTACTGTTGTTAGCCCGCTAGACAGTAATTATAATTTAATGAAAATTTCAGGTACATCAATGGCATCGCCAAATGTTGCAGGGCTAATTGCTACTATACTCGAAGCTAATCCTGGAATGACACCTACACAAATGAAAACATTCATACACAATAATTCAACACAAGATTTGCTTTATGATACAGGGGTTCCTGATGCTAACTGGAATGATCAAGATAGCATTCACGGTGGACCAAACAGAATATTTAAAACACCATTTGTAAATCCTGTACAAGTTTCTTACACAGGTGGAATAGTTAAAAAGGCATAAATACATATGATAACAAATTTCCAGGAGTTCTCTAAATGGCTTTAAGACTAAGACGCGGTACCGATGCCGAAAGATTAACAATCATTCCGCAAGAAGGTGAATTGATCTATACAATTGATACTAAAGAATTGTATGCAGGTGATGGTACCACGGTCGGTGGAAATAGAATTTCTGGATCAACTGATGGTTCCCCTGCGCAACTTACACAAAATTTAAACCTTAATTCAAATAATATAACTGGTACAGGAAACATCGATATCAACGGATTTGTTACTGCGGACTTTAATGGCGGATTGATAGGTGACGTGCTGGGCGATATACAGGGTAGTGTATTTGCCAACAACAGCACCCTATTGGTAGACGCACTCGATGGTATAATTTTTGCTGAAAATGTCAGAGGAGAGTTTACAGGTAATGTTATTGGAGACATAAAAGGCTCAGTATTCGGCGATGACAGTATACTGATAATTGATTCAATTAATAATGAAATTATAATTTCAACATTGGATTCTAATACGATTTTTGTTAATGATAGTTTGAATATTGGCGACAGTACATCAACCCTAAACACATCATTTGATACTAAATCTACAAGACCTACCATTTTAAATGATTTTATCGAACTTAGCAGTCTTGGACTATTATCATTAAATAGATATAGCGGTGGTACTCTTGAAACCCTTGATGTTCCTACTGCCGATTCAGTAATTTATACTATGGCCAATCAAGTGTGGGATGGAACAAGTTATGTAACAGGATCGGCAATGTGGTTTGGGTTAGATGGCACGACTGTTACTGGTATTAGCAATCATCAATTTTCTTTGACTATGTTTAACCAAGACGGAACAGTTACTAATAGCAACGGCATACATTACAAGTCAAACCAAAAAATTGGTATTATGACATCGGATCCTCAAGAAACATTAGATGTAAACGGTAATGCTATTATTAGTGGTAATCTAACAGCAGGCGCTATGCTACTAAGTGGTAGTAATATAGATACTAGTGATAGTAGTGCAATAACTGTAACCCCAGCAACTACTTTTAGTAGCGATGTAACTGTAGAAAATAATTTAATTGTAACAAATACTCTTACAGTAGATACACTAGAAGTAACTAACTTCCAAACAGCTGGTGGTGGTACTCCGAAACTAGCGTCAGATACTGCAATACTTCTTACAGCAGGTACCAGAGTAGAAATAACACAAAGCCCGTTAAAAATGGCAAGTTTTACTACAACTGAAAGAACTGCTCTTACACCACAAAATGGCGACATTATATACAACACAACAGATAGTAAATTCCAAGGGTATGCCGGCGGCGCTTGGGTCAATCTTCACTAAGGATTACACATGACCGAAAAGTATTATCAATTAGGTACACATACAGCAGAACAATGGTGCGAAATTCATCATGAACTTATGTCCGAAGAAGGTGGTGATGCAAGAGTAGGTTATCAGGACATAACTAAAATTACTCAAAGTACATTTCCAATTCGTAGAGCTAGAATCAGCAGCGGTCTTACATTAAATAACTTAAAAATTGATTACAAAGGCAAATTGGACAGATGTTAAGTATTGACAAATTAAAAATAGTATGCTATAAATAACATATGACAATATTATTTGGTTATTTTTTTTATTATATTTCTGCACTTATTGGTATAAGTATCGGATATCATCGTTACTTTACACACAATAGTTTTAAAACTAATAAGTTTTTTGAAGTAATATTTTTGTTGTTTGGACTAGTATGTGGCGGAAGGTCGGCACTTACTTGGTGCGCAGTACATCGTTATCATCATAGCACTAGTGACACTGAGCATGATCCGCATAGTCCTGTATATAAAGGAAAATTAAAAGTCATCCTTTCGCGGTGGAGTTTAGACTATATACCAAAAAAACATATAGTACCTCTTATGAAAAATCCAAGACTGCAATTTTTTCATCGTTATGGTATTTACTTATACAGTGCGTTTGGTGGTCTGACACTGCTATTAGGTCTTAATACATTTATTATACTTTTTGTTAGTCCATTAATTTTTAGCTGGATAGGGTTTGGACTACTAAATTATTTTGCGCACAAAGACGGAGAGCCTAGAGATGTACCTTGGATGAACTTGCTTGCACCCGGCGAAGGTTGGCACAAGTACCATCATGATCATCCTTATAGTTATAAATTAAATAAATGGGACCCGGCTGGATTAGTAATAAGTTTGTTAAAGACTGGTGAAAAGTATGAAAACAATTAAAATACAACTAGGATCATTTCCTGCAATTGAAAGAGAAAAATATCTACCGTACTCTTCTGGTGTGTTAGAATCTTATACAAAAAAAGATAACAATCTCTCTCATGTAGATTTTTGTAGTCCGTTATGGGATTATAACCAGAGTCCCGAAAAAGACTTAACAATATTAGGGTTAACTACATACGTGTGGTCTCAAGATTATTGTGACGAATTAGCAGCAGAATATAAAGAAGAAAATCCAAATACAGTTATAATCTTTGGCGGACCAAATGTACCAGTAGATCCAAAAAAATGGGAAGCATACGAAAAAGAAAGACCATTCGTTGATATTTTTGTAGCAGGAGCAGGTGAAGAAGTTTTTAAAGAGATACTACTTAATTTTCCGAATTACAAAAAATGGTATAGACTAAAAAAAGACAATAAGTATCGCTATGACACTCCAACAGTATATATAGACGGAACATTTGATAAATTTTTAAATACAGATCAAAAATTTTCTGCCACAATAGAAACTACACGCGGTTGTCCCTTTAAATGTAACTTTTGCGACTGGGGCGATGCAACAGGTTCAGTGGTATCAAAATATGATTCTGATTCTAATTATCAAACTATTGATAAAATTTTAGAAGCTAGCAACATAACTGGAATGCGGATAATAGATGCAAACTGGGGAATGTACGAGCGAGATCTCGATATGACCAAATACATTGCTGATAAAAAGAGAGAAGATTTTTATGTTACATTCTGCGGAATAGCAAAAAATTCTATAAAATACACTCCGGAAATTGCTAAAATATTTTATGAAAAAAACTTTCTTGTGAACATTAACAAAGCACAACCTTTAAAAATTGGAGTACAAACATGGCATCCTACTACTTTAAAATATACTAAGCGAGACAATATCAAAGAAAGTTCTTTTTTATATATGTTAGATTTTTATAAGAAAAACAATATTCCGTATGTTTCAGAGCTGATAGCCGGGTTGCCGGGAGAAACAGCAGAATCATGGCTGTATACGTTACAAAAAGACTTCGAGTACGGAGTTAATTTTCAAAATATTTATAATTTGGAAATAGTTGCTAACATGCCAATGTTGCTAGAAAGTGAAGAAGAATTCCAATTAAATATTAAGCCTGTGTATTTTCCTAAAAAACTAATTAATATATCAACTATAAAAAATTATCACAGAAATAAACAATTTGCCATTGACAATTACGAAATTACATCTCAGAATAAAAAAGACTTTATTATTAGAAATTTACTTGTTAGCTGCTTTAGTTACAACGAAAGCGAACTACTTAAGATGTATGACTATTCGTGGTGGATGAATACACTTTATAGTACAGGTGTATTAAAAGACATCGGCTCAGTTGAGAACGAAATTTTATACTTTTTTGACAACCTTGATCAGATGCCTTTTTGGAAAACACAAGTTGAAAATCACCGAAGTCACTGGAAAGAAGCAATGATCGATGGAAAAATTACCACAATCGGAGCAACAAGGTATTGGATGAAGTCGTTGAATCGATCAGATGAACTTATGAACATTGCTGAAAATTTTGAACAAGCGCAAGACGAATTAGGCAAAAAATTGTCACCATTGAAAAGAAGTTTGGATTTATATAATTATGGTTTTAAAATATAATACTGTTGCTCTTACTGGACACACTAAGGGTCTCGGTAAAGCAATCTATGATCTATTAATTAATTCTGGATACATAGTTGATGGGTTTTCTCGAACCAACGGGTTTGATGTCAATGATGCCAACACTTATAAAACTATAATAGATAACAATTATGATATTGTCATTAACAACACGTTTCAAGATCCTGGACAATTAAATTTATTAAAGTATGTGTATGATCACTGGAAAGATCGAGATAAGATTATTATAAATGTAGGGTCACATGCAAGTGATTATAAATATCGAGGATTTGAAAGATTAGATTATTCCATATTTAAACGAGCATTAGAAGATTATAGCAATTGGATCACAAAAGAAGATATTGAATTTAGGTCTATGTTATTTAAACTTGCGTTTATGGATACCGAAAACGGTCAACATGGACCAGAACATCAAATAATGAGTACCGAGTATTGTGCAAGTGTTGTTAAATTTATGATAGAATCACCATATAAATTTAAAGATATAACGTTAGTAGGACACAAACAATAATGTTTTTTAAACCTAAATTGAAATTCTATTCTGAATTTCCTGCCATAACTGATAATTTTCCTATATATCCTGCAAAAAAATACAAAAGGGCGTGGGTCAAAGATTGTGCCAATGCTTACCAAAAATATAAAAAAGTTGTAGATAATAGAGCATCTGTTATAACAACAGCTAAATGCCCTGGAATAAGAGAAATTTCTGAATCTGGATATATTGTTACAACTTGGTGTGATTTTACAATCGAAACATATAGTAATAAACCTTATGATTATGATGTATACTATCCTACAGGAATTGATAAATTTTTAAAAGAAATAAATTACAACAAATCAATTGTTTCTGACTTCAACATGAAAGATAGTCCTGTAAAAATACCAACTGGTAATAATTTTAAAAGAATACTTAAAGTTTGGTCACCGTGGACTATTGATATTCCTAAAAATTGGGAACTAATGTTTGTGCCCGTTCAATACGAAGATGACCCAAAATTTACAGCACTTTCAGGGAAGATGTCAGGACTTGCTACCGATTTAAATATCCATTTGTTGTGGCACGAAACAAACGGGCGGGTACACATTCCGGCTGGAACTCCTCTTTGTCAACTAATTCCTATAAAAAAAGAAAGTATTGAATCAGAATTTTTAACTTTGAATGACAATATAAGAAAGAAAATGTCAACGAATATCTTTTTCAAGTACTGCAAATTTTAAAATATATAAATATAGTACAACCTTTTGGAGATTAATTATGAAGAAAAGACAGCATCTACCATTAATGGCAAAATTAAATCTCAATGTAGATATTGATAGACTACTGACAGAGTTTTATGAATTTGGTTATAATGATTGGAACAAATACGATGGATTGTCTCATAACAAAAATAGCGAAGACGGATTAGTAGTTCGACGAGTCCTATTAGAATATTTCCTATCTGACGAAGAAAAAGCAGAAAGAGAAGGTAAGTTAGTTGTAGAAGGTGGCGAAGCTTACAAGATGCTGTGCTTGACTGAATTCAACGGTGATGTAGAGTTAGCAAATAAAAACCTAGCAAATGAATTAAAAAACAGTGGACTAACTCCTCAACAATTTGCCAGAAGGCTTGAAAAAATAAGTGATCCTGCACACCCTGATTATTCTCCTATCTCTGATGAAAAAATGTATGACAAGCGTACTGGCTATGCAAAAGGCTATGTTAATGAAATTATGGATATGCTAGAAGAAAACATTGGACATGTTGCTCGTAGTAGGTACGCAGTTCTAAAAGCAGGTGAAGAAATTAAACCTCATTTAGATATCAATACTGACAAAGCTGTTCGGATACATATTCCTCTTATTACTCATCCCAATTGTATATTCGGAGTAACCGGAAAAAAAACTGAAGTAATAAATCATATGCCAGCAGATGGAAGTGTTTGGTTTATAAATCAAGGATATTCGCATTGGGTTAAAAACGAAAGTCCAGTCGATCGGGTACATTTAGTTTTTGTTGTTATAGGCCAAAACGAAATTCTAGAAGCAAATCAACAATGGTGGGATACTACAGATGCTTCGGCACAACTACAAACTTTCGAGTGAGTTAACAGTAGAAACTAAAACATACGAAACTATGACCAACGAGATGGCTTGGTTATACGAAAAGGTTGCTGCTAATCCATCTAATAAGAAAAAAGACAATTATATTCTTGACGATTCTTTTAAAAGATATGCAATTTGTTATTCGTTAACTACAGTCGACAACGTCCCTGTATTAGGATCAATTGCATGGAATAGACCTTTTTATAATGGAGCAGTCCGTATCTTGTCAAGATATTGTATCAATCCCGAATACATTACGTGTGAATTTGGAAAAGGAATCGGAAGTTTTAAACGTGGCATACGTTTAGACATGGTTGACCATATTGATCAACAAGTTGAATACGCATTAGATAAAAAATACAGTAACTTTTTTATTAGTAGAGAAGATAAAACATTGGACGGAAGAAGAACAAAAGAAATATTACTTCAAATTAACAAACATAGTCAACATAGCTGGTTTATAAATTACCAAAAAGAACTTGTTTGCCCTGACTCTAAAAATGATAGTTGCTGGCAATGGGTTATATATAATAACAAATCATTAACTGAGATAAGAAATGAAAATATATAAGAAAATTAAAGGATTTTATAGCGGAAAGTTATTAAAAATTTTTCACCATCTAAGCTATCCGATAGCAATTATTGGGATCTATCTAATTTATCAAGGAGAAATACACTGGGCTCCGTTTTTAATTGCAACATTTTTAATTAATAACATAGGTGCTAGTGCAGGTCTTCATAGGTATTTTACACATCATTCGTTTAAGACAGGTAAAATACAACATTGGATCATAGGTTTCCTTTCAACTATATCTACACAAGGTAGTATAATTCATTGGGTAGCTATGCATAGAATACATCATAAGCATTCTGACACAGAATTGGATCCAGTTGATCCTCATAGTATTGGTTTTTGGAAAAGCTTTTTTGGTAGTGTTGACCCAAAGGAATTTCAAAGAATAAACCGAAAAATAGTCGGAGATTTGTTTAGAGACAAAGTAGTTGTTTGGTATCACAATTGGTACTGGCCTGTTATTTCTCTGTATATAACTATATTAATGTTAATTAATCCGTTATTAGTATTTTCATGCTATTGGATGCCGTTGGCTATGGTAAGATTTACATACGGCATTAATAATACTGTAAATCATGGATATTTTAAATCCATAGGTTATCGAAATTTTAATAGCAAAGATTCATCAACAAATAGTATATTGTTTCATGTGTTGACCTTGTTTACTGGAGAATCTTTACACAATAACCATCATTACAACAGTTCAAAATATAGTTTTAAAGAAAGATGGTTTGAATTTGATCCTACTGCCACATTCATTAAGTATGTGTTAAGTAAAAATTAAATAATATGTGCTAATAGAAAGGAACAATTATGAAGGTATCAAAAATCCCCGGGTTTGGTAGTTATGGTGTGTATATTGATGATGTAGATTTTGATCAGATGACTGAAGAACAATGGTTAGAAATTGGTCAAATACATATGAAAAATCTCGTAACTATCATAAGAAAGTGCAATGTAAAATATACCGATACTGTAAAATGGAGCGAACTATGGGGGCCAAGACGACATTCCTCAATGCTTACGATATGTAAAGATTATCCAGGTCTAACAATGAAACAAATAGTCGACCTTGCGTTAAAAAACAGTGATATTATATCAAATAGTCACAAAGAAACTATATTTACTTATTTTAAGACTAGAGCTGCTAATGGTATACAACGAGTAACTGATAAGAAAAACACAAAAGGCGAACAAATTGGAATGTTTCCTGACGGAGAACTACTATGGCATTCAAACGAAGCTGCCAATCCAATTTTTGCACCTGGCGTGGCATTGCTTGGTTCTGAGAATATGATTGGTTCTAGTACGGGATTTTTGCAAACAGCTGATTATTACGAATCAGTTTCAGAAAGCTTTAGATCAGAACTAAATGATATGGTTGTAATTCATAGATTTACTCCTGGAAAATTACATGTCGGAATACATGAAGCACAAGATCGGTTGATGCAGATTAACATGTGCCCAGAAGAGGAATCAGAGTTGCCTATGGTAATTAATAGCCCCGGAGGAATCACTGGACTTCATTATAGTATCAACACTGTATATGGAATAAAAGGAATGTCAAAAACTGAATCAGATAAATTATTTGAAAAAATTAACAAAGATTTAATTACTGAAAAATATATATACGATCACTGGTATCAAGACAACAACGATTGGTGTTTCTTTGACAACAGCATTACCGTACATAGAAGACTAGGCGAAGTTAAAGGCCGTCTTGCATACAGAGTTCAACATTCTTACGAAAATATTCAAATAAAAGATTACAACCCATATTTTCAAGAACACTACATTGATCTTTACAATAAAAAGCTAAATGACCTTAATACGTTTATTAAAGAAAATGTATTAGAGTCCAATTAATAAGTTGGCCATCTGCCCGTGAGTCTTGGGACCAAAATGTCTTCCGTCAAGTGCATAATCTAAATCTTTTATTTGATTTAACACATTTAAAGATTTTATATAACTCTTAAATGGTGTTGTATTTTGGTTCCAGGCCCATCCAGTTGAAAATACAAAATTTATATTTTTTGATTCTAAAAACATGCCAGTAGTAAACTGATGTAACCAACTTCTAAATTCCATATCAGCTAAATCATGTACGGAAAAATATTTTTGTGCAATTTTTACAATTGTTGCAGGATCCAATGATTTATCAATAACTCCTGGTATTATCAAATTGTATAATTCTGCCTTATTAAAAGTTTTGTCTATTAAAAAAGATCCAATCTTTAGATTATAATTTTCAAATTTTAACCAATCTCTATACGGAGTAGTCCATAGAACATAAACTTTATCTAACGGCTGAAAATCAAATGAAACTATTTCATTTAATATTTGTAAATTACTTGCAGCACAAATGCCCTTATTGATACATTCTAAGTTTAAGTTATTGGCTATTAATTGAGGCCAAGCGTATGCACTTGGATGCTGTGCTACCTCAAAGTTTTTTTCAATTCCCAAATAAACATCAGGCAAACCCATACCAAATGTATGACTGCATCCAAACGAAATAACTCTACTCATCGAAATATTCTTTTAAATTAGCTGTTTTTAAGAAATCATCAGTGAAATACCCATCAATTCTAATTGTAAAACAATCTTGATCTACAATTTCTGATCCGTGCCACGCATGTAAATCAAACATTGCAACACTACTATTGGTGTATTGTTTTTGAAAACTTTCGTCTAACACATAAAATTTCTTTTTTTGATAAATGTTTACCCAAATTCCTTGATTTTTTACAATTTTAAATCTAGAATCAAAGTCTCTATGTGTTAGCGTTCTAGAACCCTTTTTATTAACATAGAGAACAATTGTACCAATTTCTTTAAATATAGTTAATGTTGATAACCAGTTGTCTAAAATTTTAAAATTTTGATATGCTGTTGTGTAACAACTATTACGACTAGACATTCGATTTTGTATTGACTCTGGATATTTTAAAACAAGTTTCATTCCTACAGGATCTATAATATTGGCATTATCGATCTCCTATTATTGTTGCTACTAAATGCGATCGAACACTTTTACTACCGTTGAAGACCGAATGCAAAATAGTAGTATCGGTA
>Ga0208770_1000901_pt1 | contig 16495 bp, 23 predicted proteins | sample AntAceMetag02UK9_FD_184771 | JGI IMG/M metagenome (GOLD analysis project Ga0208770, IMG submission 184771) | Saline lake microbial communities from Ace Lake, Antarctica - Antarctic Ace Lake Metagenome 02UK9 (SPAdes) (version 2) | ecosystem: Environmental > Aquatic > Non-marine Saline and...
AATCATCATCTATGTGGATGAAAAAGTTAAGCGAGTCGCCGTGTGTAACTTCACCTGAAACTCTTGCATAAACTAAATTTTCAAATTTATTAATGTTCCATTCCTCCTCATCTGCTTGGGCTTGATAAGCAATTACCACTAAAAAAAGAATTAAATGTGCTGAAACAAAAATTAAGAACCGCTTCATGATTTAAGCTCCACATTTATTCCGTTTTTTTTAAGGGTCCTTATTATTTTATCCCATATAACACTATTATGGGTACTTGGGCTAATTTCGAATTTAAAGGTTTGTTTATAAACTGGGCTGCAGTTATCGTAAGCGATGTAAGCACTTACATGACAGTATTTATTAATACGGTCTATTTCCATATATCAAAACTCCTATTATTGGTTGTATTTTTAAGGGAAAGTAATTTGTAGTTAGTAATGGTTTCACCCCTTCTCTTATCGAGGGGTCTACGTAAAGAGGAGAACAATGAAAAGAAACGTAAACGGGTGAAAAGGAATGAAATCCAATGCATGAATCATGTTTATTAGCTATGTTTGTTTTTAATCAGCCTAAAAAATGTTTTGATAAAGGCAATAAAATTATTTAAGGTTAATAATAGTGAAAAGTCTTTTATTTTTTTTATTGTTGTTTATTTCACTAATTAATAAATCATATTCCAAAGAAGTCTCTAGTGTTAGCTGGTCTCACGGAGGTGATACAACTTATAACAGTTGTATGATGATAGTTTCATTTATATGTACAACGGAACAAGATGTTGAAAGCGATGTGTCTAATACTTCAATAAATAAATTCATAGTTATTTATAATAAAAAAAATGAATTAATTAAAAAATTTAAAGTAAAAAAAATTGAGTATAGCGATGGGAGATGCTGGATAACACCACAACCAATTAGAAGATATAAAACTTATTTTACGACTAATAAATGTGAGGTAGTGCGTGATTAATATATTCAAAAAAATTAATTTTTTACCAGGTATTATACTTATTATAATTTTTATAACTCCAGCACTAATTGCCCAACGCGTTGCCCAAGGTATTTTAAGACTGATAAATAATTTGTTTTCCTATTTTGATTACATGGGTATCAGCGGTGGCTACGCAGGTAAGTTTTATGAATTATTGATTGTAGAAGGTTTAGGTTCAGCAGTTTATTGTGGTGGGATGCTGTTATTCCCTATGTATTTAAACAAAAGGTTTTTTAAAAAGTTTGAAATAAATTGGTTGCCTGGAATAATTTTAGTTTTTTTATTTTTTGGTTTAGCTTCACTGTATGCTCTTTATTTACTTTTTTTCAAAGCATTAGGAAAAGTGGATTGGATTGATACGGTTTCGTATATTGTGAGTTATATTGCTTACACTGCTGGTTTCCTTGTTGTTATATTTTATTCGCTACAATATTCGGAAACAAATAATAAGTATGTTAAAAAAATAATAGATAAATTTAAATGAAAATAATAATTAAGATTTTTATTTTAGTTTTATTTTTTAATTTTAATGCTGCAGCAAATGAAGCTAAATCTTTTGGTCTGCCAAGTTACTGGGATAATCTAAAACAAGTTCAAAAAGATTTTTACATGAAAGGTGCGCTTGATGCACGGGGCTATTTTATATGGAATAATGCTCCTGATTCACAAAAAGATTTGTTAATTTCTCAATATCGTTTTTGTATAGAAAAAAAGTCTAAAGATTTTCAACAATATATGTTTATGTTGGGATGGAACAAAGATGAAAATGCTGCAACAGAAATTTATAAATGGTCATCAGCAGCATGCTCAAATTTATCTGAAACCAAAGAGTTCAAAGATATTATAATAGAAAAAAAACCCTTGGAAAATGTGATTAAGAAAGTTTGGGCGGACCTAACTGATAAAGATAAGGCTGCCTATATTGCAGGATATGTTGATGGTAGCTTAGACACGGTAAGGTCTATTATAAAAAACCCCAATGCTACAAAAGATGATGTGGATTATTATCAAAATTCATTAAACACTATTTATAAATGTTTTGAGAACAAAGGATTTTTAAATTTAATACCATTTATTATTAATAGAGAAATTAATGATAGTTACCCAGTTGCTTGGAATATTTCATTTTCAATGGGAGCTTTTTGCAGATAATATAAATATGACGAGAGGATAATTGATAATGAAAAATTTAATGTCATGGTTATTTTATATACCTGGTGGAATATTAATTGGTAGCACAATGCTTTACTCAGTTTTTTTAAGTTTTCAGATTGTATTTTCTGTCTTCCCAGCATGGGCCGCCTACTTGTCCTTTATATTTTTTCCAATGGTTTATGGAATAGCTCCTTTCTATGCAGGATTTGCACTAGGGGATTGGACCTTATTAATTATAAGTTATGTTGGGTGGTTACCTGGTGCATTTTTAATTTACATTGGTAACAAAATTTCAGGAGATAAATAATTATTCATAATGATTAAGAGTATAAAAATTATACTACTTTTAATTTTGTTATCATTACCTCAAAACTCTTTTTCAGAAACTAATTTAACTCCATGGAATTTTAAAATTACTACAAACGATAGTTTGATTTATGCGGGCCACTCTACAATCAAGATTGTTAAAGAAACATTAATTAATAGTAACATTATAGACAAAAATAAGATGAATAACTTTATCAAGACACTTGATAGTAAAACAATGATTTATATTTTTTCAAAAAATCAAACACAGAATGCAATCAATGCAAATACTCAACCAGATACTACATTTATACCCATAAGGGATTCTGAGATTAAAAAATTATGTAAAAATTTAAATAATGATTTTAATTCATTGGTAAAAGTTGAGTTAAAATTAACAGACTGTAATTTAGAATTTCATAAAAATAAAATTTCTAGTGGAAAGTTTATGGACAATTTAAATAAAGAAATTAAATCTATTTTATTTTATGGCCATGTAATTTCTGGATATGACAGACATCAATTACAGTATTATATTAGACATAAAAATAAACTTACAACCTTTACACTCGGATGTAAAATTGGTGAATGTGAAGATATGCACCAAGAATTAATTAAAATTATAAACTCGATTGAATTTGTTTAAAAAAAATATGATTAGTTTACGGTAATTATTTTTTATTATGCCAACACAAAAAGAATTAGAACAAATACAAAAAGCGCAATCTACCTTAAAAGAGATATTAAAAGTTCATATGAGGGAGCCTATTAATGACCCAGAATTTCATACACTTTTTGGAAATATGAAAAGATTAAAAAAAAATGGTTGTGATATCTTTTGGACAGAAGACATAACTCTCTCTTTGAATAAAAATAAAGGTAAATTACTTGGAGAAATGATGGGAGATGGATATGTTACATTAACTTGTCCTCAGATTGGAATTAGAATTTTGTATGTAAAAGTCTATGGAGGCAAAGGTATGCTTTGGGGTAAAAAAATCCATTATGCTGTGTATCAACAAGATTATGATGAAAAAACCTGGACACCACTTGGCACATTTAAAATATGGGGATTAGCTGTTACGGGAATTAATAATATTTTTAGAAGTGAAGGATTGTTACATGGTTCAGCATTATAATTTATGAACAAACTTGTAAATTTAATTTTAGTAATCGTCTTTGCAATAGCTGGTTGGAACTTACACCCAAATATATTAAGCTTTGTGGCGTATTTTTTTCCTTCATGGTTTATGATTGTGTTTATTAGAAAGTTAGGCTAATTTTTTTGATTTCTATAGTTCTGTTTGGTATTAGCTAATTCCATCACCTAGACACCTGATTAGAGGTTTGGTAGGGTTGGGTCATGATTGCATTAGAAATATTTAAATCACAATTTTTACATTTGATTAAAAACTTTAGGGAATTTTTTAAAATTATTTTTCCACTAGCATTGTTTGCAGTCCTACTTGAACTTTCATTTAATACATTAATACAAAATGATAAATTTGTTTTTTGGATAATATTAAGAATTATTTATGTTTTTTTTCTCATTAGGACCGTCATTAACATTCACCGTTTAATTATATTAAATGAAGCCTTTAACTACTATGCTTTGAACAAAAGATTTAAAGAAACACTTTTATATATATGTTATGCAATTTTAGGTTTTGTAGTAACCTCTATTGTTTTTATACCGTTTGGTGCTTTAATAATGACCCTGCATACCGAAACCAACTCTTTTTATCCTTACCCCATCCAGTTCAAAATTTTTTTTGGTATATTTTTTACTATCTCTTACGTATTTCTTGTCCTAAATTTTCCAATGATTTCAACAGGGGAAAAAATAAGGTTTTTTAAAATGATAAAGTTATCTAAAGGGTTTAGACTGACGCTTTTATTACAAGCGATTATATTTTTTATCATTGGATATGCTGTGAATTATATTACAGGATTTATATTTGGTTTTATTTCATTTTTTTCTATACCTCTTGTTACAATCACACTTAATATGATTTTAACTTTTTTTAGTTTTCTGATTATGGCTTGGTCCATTTCATGTTTATCTAAAACTTATATGCTGTGGTCTAAAAAGAAACACTAAGGAGATAATTTATAATGAAAAGATATTTTGCTTCCAAAATAAGCATACCTTATGATGACATGATTTCTATAGTTCTGTTTGGTATTAGCTAATTCCATCACCTAGACACCTGATTAGAGGTTTGGTAGGGTTGGATTATGCAGTATATCGGAGGAGCTCTTGGACATGTACATGTTCCATCATTGTTGGTAGATTTTACCAATGTTTAAGCGGTTAAGAGATAAATTGTTAAATACAGAGGAAGGGTTTGAGATAGGTTTAGATAGAAACGCTAATTGCTTAGAGTTTGCTAAGTCATTCTCAAATAATACCCCCGAAATTAATGACACAATCAACGCATTAGAAGAAGAGAATAATAGATTGGGGACAATGGGTTACAACAATCAAACCATGTCAGCGTTATTAGATTTAGATATGAATTGTAGAAGATTATTTGCAAATGTTTATGGAGGCAGTGACCTTAAATATAATTCTAAATTTGATAAAAAATAATATGGGAATTTTTATTGATAAGATTTTAAAACCTATTTTTTTATCTCAAAAATCAAATTGGATTAGAAGGCTTGATGAATTGACTGGGAAGCAATTAGAAGTTGCTCACAGCGGTCATACAGAGGAAGAAAAAGAAGGAGACAGATTATCATTTGCATGGTCTCTTGATGGAATGGTTGATATGATTGAAAATTACGACGCTATACTTGAAAGTGTTGACCAATTTTATATTAAATTTGATATTAAGACGGCTAAACCAATCCATAAAATAGCTTTAAAAAATCCAGAAATGTTATCTGAAAAAGAAAGATTAATATTTTTTGACCATACTGCTTTGATAATAAATAATATAAGAAGACAGCATGAAGCAATACCACGGGATTTACTAATATACGGACCACTTTCAATGCTTGCATCGCAAGGATTTCTTATGGGAGCAATAGGAATGATATGCTTTCCTGAAACAAGAAAAAACGGCTTTCAACTATGGAAATATTCATATGAGTGTTTTCCTCTTTGTAAAAAATTTAATTACAAAAAACACCTTCCAAAAGAACTTGTTAAGTTATTAGAAGTAGGAGTTTTTGATAAATAAATGAATACAAATACTATTATTAAATCAATTGTTGTTATCATCCTCTTTGTTATTGGGTGGAATTTAGAGAATAGGTTTTTAACTTGGGTTTGCTTCTCGTTAGGTTTCATGGTCATAATTTATCCATTTTTTATGGGTAGGAATAAGAAATAGATGAATGGTGAAATAGGAGCATTTTTAATTGGGTGGGTAATTCTTATAGCTTTTTTAGTTATTAGACATTTTGTAAGAAAAAAAGATTATTCAGATGTTTCACATCAACAACGGGTTATTGATGAGATTGTAAGAAAAAGAAAAGAAAATGAAAAACCCAAAATTTTATATTTTAAATCTAATGAAGCTGCATTTGAATTTGCTTTGATGAGCTTAATGAATGGTTTTGGAACAATGAATTTTAATCATCTAGGTGTCATTAAAGGAAAACCTTTTGGCAAAAAAAAAGAAGTTCGAGAAAAAATTAAAGGTGATGTAGAAATAGCAACTAATGAAATTAGTAAATATAAAATAAAAGTTGCCTATCAAGGAAAAAAAATTGAAGTGGTTGCTACCAGAACTGACGATTTGTCTGGCGAAAAGAAACCTGCATACAAAGTTGGAGATTTAATTATTGTTACTGATTTAAGCCAAAGCTTGAGAGATAAAATGCAAGGGAAACCAAGAAACGAAAACCTTGATTATAATTTTATGACTTTGGCAAAGGTTACACCAGCCTTTAATGTTAAAAAAATGGATTTTATTAGATGAAGAAACTTTTTTTTACGATTTTAACTCTGACTTTGTTGACTGGCAGTGTTTATGCAGAAGAAGTTAATTACCCTTATGACGATTTTCAATTACAGGATATTTATCAAATAAATGATGGCAAAACTGTCTATATCGAGCAAACACCCGTTGGTCATACTATCTGGGTAAAAGATAAATCATCTAAAGAATTAAATAAAATTTCTGGTGTCTGGTTCTTTCTTGGTATTGCGAAAGAATGCGAAGGTGTAAAGTTAAATGTACTTTTTGCAACTCAAAAAGAATATTATATGTGGGGAGGCATTGATGATGAGCCAACTATTAGAATATATAACTTATATGAACCTCATCCTCACTTCACATACGGTACAGCCCTAGGTATGGTTCCTCATATGGAAGAAGCAAAACAATTCTGTAAGTTTTATGAACCAGTTAAATAAATGAAAAAACTATTTATCAACAATTATGTTCTAATAAAAAATGAAAAAAAACAAAAATAAAATTGTTAGAAAAAAAATTACTATTGAAAAAGACGTTATGTTAGACAATGATGGTATAGAAGATACGAAATCTTTTAAAGGTACTGCCTTTAATAGACCAGTGCAAACGACAGGATTTATTATTTTTTTAGGAGGCCCTCTTTTAGGTGGTATGACTGGTAATAGTACCCTTGGTATTATTCTATTTATTTTAGGCGCAATAATATTTAGTTATGCTTCTTCAAAAAAAATATGAAAAAATTTAATAAAAAAATCCTTCAGAGTATTGTATATAGGGTAGAATTAAATTCTCCCCCAGGTGACTGTTTAATTATCATGACACACTGGTGCCACACTAAAGTTAATTTTTGCTAGATTTTCTATACAATGTGTGATTTTATTAATTTTCACAGTGTTTAAAAATGTTGAAAACTCTGGATTATGATGTATATGATGTGTCTTTGGTTTAGGGTGGTTAGCTCAGCTGGTAGAGCATCTCGTTTACACCGAGGGGGTCAAAGGTTCGAGTCCTTTACTGCCCACCAAAACAACTAAAGTGGGGGTGTAGCTCAGTTGGTTAGAGCGATCGCCTGTCACGCGATAGGTCGAGGGTTCGAGTCCCTTCACTCCCGCCACTTTTCCTAGTTTTTACGTGTGAATATTGATAAAATTGTTTCTTATGCACACTTCAACATAATAAAAAAACTGCTATATAGATTTCATGCTTTCTGAGTTTTTAAAAGATTATCTAACCATAATCATATTTTTAGTTATTGCTCTTGGTTTAAGTAGTGCCTTTATAGTAATTAATTTAGCACTTTCACCAAAACATCCCGATCCTGAAAAACTGTCTGCTTATGAATGTGGATTCGAACCGTTTGAAGATTCTAGAATGGAATTTGATGTTCGATTTTATTTAGTTGCAATTCTTTTTATTATCTTTGATTTGGAAATTGCGTTCCTTTTTCCTTGGGCTATTAGTCTTGGAAACATTGGTGGTTTAGGTTTTGTTTCAATGATGATTTTTTTGTTCATTTTAACTATAGGTTTTATTTATGAATGGAAAAAAGGCGCCTTAGATTGGGAATAAAATTTTAAATTATGAATTTAGAGAATAAAAATAAAGATATACCAGAAGAATTTAAAAAACTTTCTGAAGATTTTACTAAAAATGGTTTTATAACAACTTCGCTAGATAACCTTATTAACTGGTCAAGAGCTGGATCACTACACTGGATGACGTTTGGCTTAGCATGTTGTGCAGTTGAAATGATGCAAACAGCAATGCCAAGATATGATCTTGAAAGATTTGGAGCGGCTCCACGTGGTTCACCAAGACAATCTGACGTTATGATTGTAGCAGGAACTTTAACAAATAAAATGGCACCTGCTTTGAGAAAAGTTTATGATCAAATGCCAGAACCTCGATATGTAATATCAATGGGTAGCTGTGCAAATGGTGGTGGCTATTATCATTATTCTTATTCTGTAGTCCGAGGGTGTGATAGAATTGTCCCGGTAGATATTTATGTACCTGGGTGTCCTCCTTCAGCAGAAGCACTGCTATACGGAATTATGCAACTTCAAAAAAAAATTAGAAATAAAGGATCTTTTGAAAGATAATCAATATGCTTAATTTAATAGATTTAGAAAAAAAAATTAACTCAGAGCTTACAATAAAAATTAAAAAAACTGAGATCAAACACGGACAACTTTATATAAATATCGAAAGTGAAGATTTAATAGACGTTACTTTATTTATTAAAAGTAATGAAAACACAAAATTTAGACAGTTAATTGACGTTACAGCCGTGGATCATCCAGAAAATAATCAAAGGTTTAAAATTGTTTATCTATTTTTAAGTCATCAATTTAACCAAAGAATTATTTTAAGTTATTTGATCAGTGAAAATGAAGTTATCTCATCATTAACACCTATATTTCCAGCAGCTAACTGGATGGAACGTGAAGTATTTGATATGTATGGGGTTAAGTTTAAAGATCATCCTGACTTAAGAAGAATACTTACGGATTATGGTTTTGAAGGACATCCTTTAAGAAAAGATTTTCCACTAACTGGCCATACTGAAGTTAGATATAGCGAAGATCAAAAAAAAGTTATTAACGAACCCGTCAAATTAGAACAAAATTACAGAAATTTTGATTATGAAAGTCCTTGGGAAGGAACAAAATATATAAAAGAACAAACAGATCAGGAAAATGACAAAAAAAACTAAAACTTTAAAACTCAATTTTGGTCCACAACATCCTGCTGCCCATGGTGTATTAAGATTAATTTTAGAGTTAGATGGAGAAGTTGTTGAAAAGGCAGATCCACATATTGGACTATTACATCGTGGCACAGAAAAATTAATTGAAAACAAAACTTATATGCAGGCTGTACCTTACTTCGACAGGCTTGATTATGTAGCGCCCATGAATCAAGAGCATGCTTTTGCTTTAGCAATAGAAAAAATTATGAAGATTGATGTTCCGATTAGGGCTCAATTTATAAGAGTTATGTTTTGTGAAATTGGTAGAATTTTAAGTCATATACTAAACGTAACAACCCAAGCACTTGATGTTGGAGCACTAACACCATCTCTGTGGGGATTTGAAGAACGTGAAACACTTATGACTTTTTATGAAAGAGCCTCCGGCTCAAGATTGCATGCTAATTATTTTAGAGCTGGTGGTGTTCATCAAGACTTACCAATGGGATTAGAAGAAGATATAGGCAAATTTTGTATGTCTTTCCCTACGATTATAGATGATCTAGAAACATTATTGACAGACAATAGAATATTTAAACAAAGGAATGTTGATATAGGAATTGTTACAAAAGAAGATGCTTTAGATTATTCTTTTAGCGGGGTTATGATTAGAGGATCTGGTGTTCCTTGGGACTTAAGAAAATCACAACCTTACGACTGTTACGAACAATTAGATTTTAAAATACCCGTCGGAAAAAACGGTGATTGTTACGATAGATATTTATGTAGAATTGAAGAGATGAAAGAAAGTATTTCAATAATTAAACAATGTTTATCTAAAATGACCAAAGGTCCAATTAAATCATCTGATGGAAAAATTAGCCCGCCACCCAAAAAAGATATTAAACAATCAATGGAAGCTTTAATTCATCATTTTAAACTTTTTACTGAAGGTTATCGTGTTGATAAAGATGAAATTTATACAGCGGTTGAAGCACCCAAGGGTGAATTTGGTGTTTATTTAATTTCAGATGGTTCAAGTAAACCTTATAAATGTAAGATTAGAGCACCTGGTTTTTCTCACTTACAGGCAATGGATTATTTAATTAAAGGTCATATGTTAGCTGATGTGCCAGCTGTTTTAGGATCTCTAGATATAGTTTTTGGTGAGGTAGACAGGTAATGAGCTTAAGAAAACCAGCAAAAGAACAACCTGAAATATTTGAATTTAATCATGAAAGCCTAGCTGCTGCTAAAGAGGTAGTATCAAAATATCCAGAAGGTAAACAACAAAGCGCTGTTATGGCTTTACTTTATATTGCTCAAAAACAAAATGGAAATTGGATACCATTAGCTGCAATGAAATATATAGGAAAGTTTTTAGATATGCCTTATATAAAAGTGTACGAGGTAGCTACATTTTATACGATGTATAATCTCTCACCAGTTGGTAAACATTTTATACAAGTTTGTACGACCACACCCTGTATGATTAGAGGTGCATATAAACTTGTTGAAGCGTGTAAAGAAAAAATTTCTGAGAACGAAAATGAATTATCCAAAAATCAAAGTTGCTCTTGGATGGAAGTAGAGTGTTTAGGTGCTTGTGTTAACGCTCCAATGATGCAAATTAATGATGATTATTATGAAGATCTTGATAAAGAAAAAACTTTAAAAATTTTAGAAGAGATATTGAATGGCAAAACTCCTAAACCAGGCTCTTACAGAGGTAGAGTAAATAACGAACCTGAAAATAATAGAAAAACACTTTTGGATTTAAAAAATGCTTAGAGACGAAGATAGAATATTTCAAAATTTATATAATGACAAAGGATCAGATGTTGAGTCTTCAAAAAAAAGAGGCGATTGGATAGGCACCACAGATATAATTAAAAAGGGAAGAGAGTGGATTATTAATGAGGTCAAAACTTCAGAACTTAGAGGAAGAGGGGGTGCTGGATTTCCCACTGGGTTAAAATGGTCATTTGCACCTAAAGAACTTGGTTTAAGACCGCATTACTTAGTTATTAATGGTGACGAGTCTGAGCCAGGAACATGCAAAGACAGAGATATTTTAAGATTTGAGCCTCATAAGTTAATCGAAGGTTGTTTAATTGCTGCATACGCTGTTCAAGCACATGTTTGTTATATTTATATAAGAGGAGAATACTTTGTAGATGGTCAAAAACTTCAAGCTGCAATCGATGAAGCTTATGAAAAAAAATTAATTGGAAAAAACTCATCAGGCACTGGATGGGATCTAGATATCTACATTCATTATGGTGCAGGAGCCTATATATGTGGTGAAGAAACAGCATTACTTGAAAGTATTGAAGGCAAAAAGGGTCAACCTAGATTAAAACCTCCGTTTCCAGCATTGATTGGTTTATATGGCTGTCCAACGATAATTAATAATGTTGAAACAATAGCGGTTATACCAACAATTTTAAGAAGAGGTGGAAAGTGGTTTTCATCTTTAGGCAAAGTTAAAAATACTGGTACTAAAATTTTTTGTATCTCAGGAAATGTTAACAATCCATGCAATGTAGAAGAGGAAATGAGCATTTCTCTTAAAGAATTAATTCAAGTTCATGCTGGAGGAGTAGTAGGTGGGTGGGATAATTTACAAGCAGTAATACCTGGTGGATCCTCAATGCCACTAATACCTCAAAAAACTTGTGAAACATTAACAATGGATTTTGATTCACTAGTTGCGGAAAAAAGTGGCTTAGGAACAGCTGGTATAGTTGTGATTAATAAAGATCAAGATATCATTAAGTGTATGGCAAGAATTGCCAGATTTTACAAACATGAAAGCTGCGGGCAGTGTACGCCTTGTAGAGAGGGCTCAGGATGGATGTGGAGAATGCTTGAAAGAATGGCAAAAGGTGAAGCGACTAAAGATGAAGTAGATATGTTGGGTGATGTTACAAATCAAATAGCTGGTCATACAATTTGTGCTTTTGGTGAAGGTTCTTCATGGCCTGTTCAAGGGTTACTAAGACATTTTAGAAAAGAAATTGAAGATAGAAATGATTTTAACCCCACTATAAAAAGAGAAAAAGAAATTCCGTATTTAGTTGATCAACATTTATTGGATAAAAAAAATGCTTAAATTAAAAGTTAACAATATTGATGTTGAGGTTGAAGAAGGTTTGACAGTTTTACAGGCATGTGAAAAAGCTGGAGTAGAAATTCCAAGATTTTGTTATCACGAAAAATTATCAATAGCTGGAAACTGTAGAATGTGTTTAGTTGAAATGGAAAAGTCACCTAAGCCAGTTGCATCTTGTGCAATGCCAGCTGCAGAAGGAATGAGTATTAAAACCAATACTGAGTTTGTAGAAAAAGCTAGAAAAGGTGTTATGGAATTTTTATTAGCCAATCATCCTTTAGATTGTCCTGTTTGTGATCAAGGTGGAGAATGTGACTTACAAGATCAGTCAATGTTTTATGGTGTTGATAAATCTAGATACAAAGAAAATAAAAGAGAAGTTGCCGAAAAGAATATGGGACCATTAATTAAAACTCAAATGACTAGGTGTATTCATTGCACAAGATGTATAAGATTTGCGACAGAAGTAGCAGGTGTACCAGAATTAGGTGCGATAGGTAGAGGTGAGGACATGCAAATTACAACATATCTAGAACAATCCATGCAATCAGAACTATCAGCCAATGTTATTGATTTATGTCCTGTTGGAGCATTAACCTCTAAGCCTTATGTGTTTGAGGCTCGTCCATGGGAACTAAAAAAAACCGAGTCTATTGATGTTATGGATGCTATTGGTTCTAATATTAGAGTTGATACCTATGGATGGGAAGTAAAAAGAATTCTTCCCAGAATTAATGAAGATATTAATGAAGAGTGGATATCAGACAAGACAAGATATGCTTGTGATGGACTTTTAAATCAACGCTTAGACACACCATATATTAAATACAACGGTAAATTTGAAAAAGCATCATGGAGTGAAGTTTTTAATATAATTAAATCTAAATTTAAAAATGCTGATAAGGATAAAATTTGTGGGATGACAGGTGATTTAGTTAACATGGAGACACTTTATATTTTTAAAGAATTTTTTAATAAAACTCTTGGTTCACAAAATGTTGAATCTAGAAGTGATCATATTTATCTTAACGCAGAAAAAAGAGAAAATTACTTATTTAATTCAAAAATTAACGGTATAGAAGAATCAGATTTTATTTTTTTGGTTGGAACAAATCCAAGATACGAAGCGACTATTTTAAATGCGCGTATTAGAAAATCTTACCTACAAAATAAGACAAAAATAATATCTTTAAATGATATAGGAGACTTAACTTATCCATATGAATCTCTAGATGGCAACATCGGTAATATTAAAAAAATTATAGAAGATAATCATGAAATATCAAAATTGATTAAAGATGCCAAAAAACCTTTAATTATATTCGGTCAATCAGCTCTAAAATCAAAATCTGCAAAATATATTTTTGAATCAATCAAATCCTTTTTAGACAAAAATAACAAAACATCTAACGAATGGAATCCTCTTAATATAATTTCAGAAGATGCAGCAACTGTGGGAGGTTTTGACCTAGGATTATACAAAACTGAAGATGGCTCTAATGAAGTTTTAAAAGATTTGGAAGATAACAAGTTTGAAATTGTTTATTTATTAGGTTTGGACAATCTTAAATTTAAAAAAAATAATGAATTTATTATTTATCAGGGTAGTCACGGAGACAAAGGTGCAGAAATAGCGGATATTATACTGCCTGGTGCCGCTTATACTGAGCAAAATGGTTATTTTACTAATTTAGAGGGAAAATTGCAAAAAGCTTACAAAGCATCTTATCCTCCTGAAGATGCAAAAGAAGATTGGATAATAATCAATGAATTGGCAGAAGCCATGAATCACAGAAAATTATTTAACGATAAAGGTGAATTGGACAGCAGTATGCTTAACCAGTTAAACCTCTATATAGAAAAAAATAACTCATTGGTATCATCAGAAGTTAAAAATTTAACTTTTGTTGATGAAAGTTTAAAGATTAACAGTGAAGACTATTATTATTCAAACGTTATTGCCAGAGCTTCAAAAACCATGTTTGACTGTAAGTCGGCCAAAGCTAATCTAAAATCTACTGGTACAGAAGGTTAATTTTATGGAATATTTGAGCGTAATTTTTTTAGAAACTTACAAAATACTATTTTTATTAGTACCAGTTTTAGTTTCTGTTGCAATGATAGTTTGGTTAGATAGACGTATTTGGGCATTTGTTCAAAAAAGACAAGGACCAAATGTTGTAGGTCCCTTTGGTTTATTACAATCTTTGGCTGATGCATTAAAATATATTTTTAAAGAAGTTATTATTCCCTCAAGTTCTAACAAAGTGATTTTTATATTAGCACCCATTGTAACTATGACATTGGCATTGATTTCCTGGGCTGTTATTCCTTTTAGTGCAACACAGGTTTTAGCGGATATAAATGTTGGAATTCTTTATTTATTTGCTGTTTCATCATTAGGCGTTTATGGAATTATTATGGGTGGATGGGCTTCAAATTCAAAATATCCATTTTTAGGTGCTATTAGATCAGCGGCACAAATGGTTTCATATGAAGTGTCTATAGGAGTTATTATTATTAATGTTTTATTATGTGTTGGTTCGTTAAATTTAAATGACATAGTAATGGCTCAGGAAAATTTATGGTTTGTAATTCCACTGTTTCCCATGTTTGTGATTTTCTTTATTTCAGCATTAGCTGAGACTAACAGGCCACCATTTGATTTACCTGAAGCAGAAGCTGAGTTAGTAGCTGGATATCAAACAGAGTATTCAGGAATGATGTACGCCATGTTTTGGTTAGGGGAATATGCAAACATCCTTCTAATGTGTGCAATGGGATCTATTCTTTTTTTAGGTGGGTGGCTATCACCAATAGACCTTTATCCATTTAACTTAATCCCAGGTGCCATTTGGATGATATTTAAGATATTATTATTATTTATTTTATTTGCATTAGTAAAAGCTATTGTACCACGATACAGATACGATCAGCTAATGAGACTTGGTTGGAAAATATTTTTACCTCTGTCATTAACATGGGTAGTATTAACTTCTAGTTATCTATTTTATTTCAATCTATTACCCATAAATTAATTATGAAAATTTCAAGAATATTTAAAACAATTTTTTTATTAGATTTTTTAGCTGGATTAAAAATTGCTTTAAGAGAAGTTTTTAAACCCAAAAAAACAATTAACTATCCCTTTGAAAAAGGAAAAATTAGCCCACGTTTTAGAGGTGAACTTGCCTTGCGTAGATATCCAAACGGTGAAGAAAGATGTATTGCTTGTAAATTGTGTGAAGCCGTCTGTCCAGCTCAAGCTATCACAATTGAATCCACTGAGAGAGAAGATGGTAGTAGAAAAACTACCAGGTACGACGTTGATATGATGAAGTGCATTTATTGTGGACTTTGCGAAGAATCTTGCCCTGTAGACGCCATCGTTCTAGGACCAAATTTTGAGTTTGCAACAGAAACAAGAGAAGAACTTTATTATAATAAAGAAAAATTATTAGATAACGGAGATAGATGGGAAAATATTTTAGCAGCAAATATTAAGGCTGATAACCCCCATAGATAATTATGTTAGCACACGCAATTTTTTTTTATTTATTTGCACTAATCGCAATAGTTTCAGCGGTCATGGTTACCGTTTCTAAAAATACAGTACATTCAGTTTTTTTTCTAATTTTAGATTTTATAAGTATTTCCTGTCTATTCATAATGATAGGTGCTGAGTTTTTAGGTATGATTATGTTAATTGTTTACGTAGGTGCAGTCGCTGTTCTATTTTTATTTGTTGTCATGATGCTTAATGTTGCGCAACAAAAAAATCAGTGGTTTGCTGCCAAAGAAAGTTCAAAACATATTCCAATTGGTTTAATTGTTAGTGTCATTATATTTTTCGAATTGATCATAGTAATTGGCGGCTGGAAATACAAACCGGATGTTGTTTCAGCTATGTCTTTAAATATGGACAATGATATTAGCAACACACATTCAATTGGCTACGTGCTTTATACGGACTACATTCATGTTTTTCAGTTAAGTGGAATGATATTATTAGTTGCAATGATTGGTGCTATCGTTCTTACATTTAGAAAGAGATCGGGCGTTAAGAGACAATCTTATTTTAGTCAAATATCAAGGGAACGATCAGATAGTGTGGAAATGATTGAAGTTGAAAGCAATAAAGGAGTTAAAGTTGATGATTGATATTGGTCTAGGGCACTACCTTACATTAGCAGCTATTATATTTACTATCGGTATAGTTGGATTATTCTTAAATAGAAAAAATATCATTGTAATATTAATGAGCATTGAGCTTATTTTGCTTGCAGTTAATATTAACCTAGTTTCGTTTTCTATATTCTTAA
>Ga0208770_1000903_pt1 | contig 16478 bp, 14 predicted proteins | sample AntAceMetag02UK9_FD_184771 | JGI IMG/M metagenome (GOLD analysis project Ga0208770, IMG submission 184771) | Saline lake microbial communities from Ace Lake, Antarctica - Antarctic Ace Lake Metagenome 02UK9 (SPAdes) (version 2) | ecosystem: Environmental > Aquatic > Non-marine Saline and...
CCAAAAAGATCACCTGGCTCGGCATTCACAGCCGGTGTGGTGACATTGTCAACAATATCTACTGGATCCAGTTCAAGAACGTCTTCGACTGGTTCAGTCACTTTGATGGCCTCGGCCAAAGCGGCCGCAATTTCTGCATCAGAAAGGGCCTGAGCTTCAGCCTCAATTTTAGCCTGCTCTTCGGCCTCCGCTTTAGCAACAGCCTCAACCTCTTTAAGAATACGCTGGATCTCTGCAGCATCGGCCGCTTCTTTTGCAAGACGCTCAGCTTCAAGACGAGCAAACTCGTCTTCAATAGCTTTTTGTGCAGCAGCGGCTTCTTCTGCAATACGCTTAGCTTCAGCTGCGGCAGCTTCTTCAGCACGACGAACTTCAGCCAGTCTTTCGGCCTCGATCGCAGCGTCTGTGTTGGTGACCAAGTCAGGAAGCTGGGTCAGGCTTTTAATGAAATCAGCCAGACCTGTCAGAGCAGTGGTGAGCTCTGCCTGTTTAGCCATAAGTGCATCCTGGGCAGCTAGACGAGCAGAATGTGCATCGACAGCTTTTTCAGAATAGATTCTTGTGTCTTCTTCGTGTGTGGCGATTTCAGCAAGAATTGCATCCATCTCCTGCCCAAATTTTGCATAGTTTTTCATGTGATCATCGTCTTTGTTAACAGTACTTTTGCTAAACAGTCTCATTTGGGTGATCCAGCCATTCTTAAGTTATTCGCGCATCAGGTGAAGTTATTTGTTTTGTTTTTAATGACTCCGGTGTCAACAAATCTTTGGGGGTTGACACTCCAAAAAAATCATTAGTAAACCTTGAGCTTCTTTTTTGTCCTTTTTTCTTAAACAACACAGGAATTCTTTTACTATACAGTTTAAGAGTATTATATTACTTAAGGCGGCAGCTTAGCCGTCGTCCGGAGGGCCGCAGGCCCGACAGGGCGTAAGGCTAAGGTGACGCCGTTAATAGAATAAAAGGATTTAATTATGACTATACTGTCTGATAATTATCTTACTGATAGCCATAGTGAGAATTACCTAAATATCCCTTCTCCCATCCCTGGGGTGCCCGGCCAACCCAACTCTACCAGCATTAATTATATTCTGCGTAAGGCTTTTGAGACACTTGCGGCGATGGAGGCTATTCAAGCCGAAGTTCTTAGCTTGGATCTCTCAAGTATTGATATCGCAGCATATCCTGCCAGACCGTAGCGGAGAGTCATCATGGGTCAGCCACAGCCTACCGATATTTTTGGTATTAAAGTTGGGGCAACCCAAGGAACTGCAGGAACAGGAACCGCTTACAGCGTCCGTTGGTCTGAAATGGTTGCCGCAATGGGAGCCGATTACGCTACTGTTGCTCAGGGTAATTTAGCCGTTTCTGCTCTTCAGTCTGAAACTAGCCACGCAGATGTTTTGGTAGATGGTGATTTTACATCAAATGGCATCATGAAGCGTACAGGCGCTGGTGCTTATGGGATCGTTACTGATAATTCTAGTAACTGGGACGCTGCTTACAGTTGGGGAAATCATGGATCTGCCGGTTACATCACAGGATACACTGTTACAGAATCTGATGTGACATCTCGCCAAAGTGCATTGGTAATCGCGCAGTCTCAAGTCACGGGACTTACATCTAGCCTGTCAGGCAAAGCTGCCGCATCTCACGTACACAGCGCAGACGACATTATTTCTGGTGTTCTAGACATTGCTCGAATACCTCCAGCTGTGTTTGCTGCGCCTACTGTCTCTACCGGAGACGTCGCAGATCTGAATGCAAGTCAACAATCAGCAATAATCGAAGGCTCTCATGTTGTAACAACAGATGGCAGATCTTGGGTTTATTCTGGAACTGGAACCAAGACCCTTGAAGCTTCTTACATAGAACTTGGAGATGTCACACCTGAATGGTCTGTAATTGCCAATAAGCCAGCTAGTTTCACACCATCAACGCATACCCACGCAATCACAGATGTTACAGGTTTTACAAACAACTCAGGTAATTGGGATACGGCATACGGCTGGGGAAACCATTCAACTGAAGGATATCTGAAGTCTCAAACATCCCATGCCGACGTTGTCGTTGACGGTGATTTTACATCTAACGGTATCCTTAAACGAACTGCTTCCGGTGTCTACGGAATCGTTACCGACAATAGCGGTAACTGGAACACCGCTTTTGGATGGGGAAACCATGCCTCTGCCGGGTACGCCTCATCTACCCATACTCATGCGGCCGGTGATATCACTAGTGGTACAATTGCTTCGGCCAGACTTGGCTCAGGTACAGCTGATGGAACTACATTCCTAAGAGGTGATGGAACGTGGGCTGTTCCAGCTGGTGCCAGCGATGTGTCTGGCCTGGCCTTCTCCCCTAATCAGGTGAGCAGCACACAGGCATTCTACGACCCGTCAGACCTGAGCAGCCTTTACCAGTCGAGAACTGGTGGTGATATTGTCAGCGCAGACGGTCAGACTGTCGGCATCATGCTGGACAAGAGCCAGATGGGTTCCAAGACGGCGGCTGCGTTTATTGCGGCTGCTACGGATTATTCAGGTGATGCAGTCGGCGGCGCTACCGCTGGATCAGCAGCAACACAGACTGATGGTGTCTGGACTGTCTATCGTAACGCTGATAGCTCACAGAACCAATATGTCGATGTGGATATATCTACTGGCTGGCACTATGTTCGGTTCACTGTGGCGGCAGGCGGACCCGGCTCTGCAATTGCGGGCATACTCCGAGACGGTACTACTACACTTTTGACTTTCTTAGATTCTGGAACGTACACGATTCTGTGGAATTTTACCGAATTGGGCGGCTTAGCTCAGTTTGCCAGTCCAGCCCTAAACCGATCCTTTGCGCTGACGATTGATGCAGTCAAAGCCCTCCCCGGCCACCACGCCCTTGCCCCAAGCGATGCAGCCCGTCCTCTCTACAAGACCGCAGGCGGCCTTCATTGGCTCCAACCAGACGGCACAGACGACTGGATGCAGGTCAGCCCGACGCTCGACCTCGGTGAGACTTGGTGGCATGTTGGGGGGTGGCGGAGTGATACGATCAATCGCCGGGCATTTGCTACATCAGATAGCTTGCATAGCAGTATGATCGACGCGGGTGGGTCTCCATGGTCGTGGCGCGATGCAAATGGAAGCACGCTCCGAGCGCTTGCGACTGGATCATCTGCCACAGCCGCTGTCGTAACCGTTCAGCAAACAGCAACAGCCGCAATGACGGGCCGATATAACGGCGGGGCAGGCGGGACGGAGTTCGCGCCGTTCGATGATAGCGGGTCTGTTCAGGGTCTGGCGCTGTTTTCGGATCGAAACACCACTTGGGTAAACGGCATCTCAGGTCGCTTCTACGGCGGCACCTTCGGCACTGGAACACTAAGCCCCTCAGACCGTGCCAAGCTGGAAGCCTACACCGCTGCCAAGACAGGCGTTACCCTGTGACCGACCGCACCGGCCACGCAATCTGGATAGCCCTGATCGCCATCGTGCTGGCGCTGGTCCTGTCCTGCGTCACGAGCTTTACCACGTCGCCCAAGGAAATCGGGGCGAGGACATGAACCACAAAGGATTTAAGTGATGGCGACCACTGACAAGCAGACGCTAGACGCGAATGATGAAGTCTGCGGCCCGGTCACGACGGCAACCTGGAAACTGGCAGAGTGTAATGCGCGCATTGCGGAGCTGAACGCATGACCAACGTACTCCACGCCGATCAGTCCCGCCCATTCGACGAGGCAGAGCAACTGGCAGCCCGTGCATTCTTCCGTGGCACGGCAACCGGCCCGCAACAGCGGATCATTGCGAACCTGCTCCTGAACGTGCTGGCCCCGATCACGGCATCTGAACCTGCGGTCATGTCAGAACGCTCAGCAGGGTTCCTGGCTGGCCGCAAGTGGGTTGGCTACCAGTTGGCATCCCTTGCAGATATCCGCTTGTTCGAGGCGCGTGAGCCTGACGAATAGGCCATTCACACCGTATCCCCAGCCCCCGTGCATAATGGCAGCATAGAGACCCGAAAGGCCTACTCATGTCTGATGTTACTGCACCTGAAGCCCATGCCGCACCTGCCCCCACAACCGCCCCCGTCGCGGGCGCTCCTCCTGTCGCACCTGTGGCAGACAAGGGAACGCAACCTGATGCTCCTGTGGCAGACGGCCCAGCTCCCGATGCCTCCGACTGGCGCCGCACTCTCGCTGGCGAAGACGACAAGTCATACAAGGACCTGCAGAAATACAACACGCCTGCCGATTTCAACAAGGCGTTCAAGGACACTCAGACAGCCCTGAGAAACCGCGACGATGGCGTTATCAAGCTATTAGGCGAAGATGCCACCGATGAGCAGAAGGCCGAGTTCAACAAGAAGCTGGGCATCCCGACTGCCGCCAAGGATTACACGATCACGGCTGCCGTGCCGGATGGCCTTGAAGTCTCCGACGCTGATAAGGCGTTTCTCGGGTCGATCACTGAACAGCTTCACAAGAAGGGCGGGTTCCTCGCGACTCCTGAAGGTGTCAACCAGGCTCACGAATTGTACTATGGTCTCCTCGCTGAGCAGACGGCCCAGATGGCGGCTGGTGCTGAGATGGCCCGCGTCCAGACTGAGAAAGACCTCAAGATTGAGTGGGGTTCGGAGTACGAGATCAACAAGAAGTATGCCGAGGCGGGCATCCAGTCATTCTTCGACGTGGATGACCCTGACGACATTCTCCAGATCACACTCGCCAATGGCAGCGTCCTCGGCACTGACAAGCGGTTCATCAAGGCAATGACTGCCGCATCGCGCGCCTCTGGCGAGGACCCTGTGTTCCTCCAGACGCTTGTGAGCGGTGACGGCCTGGCAGGTGACAACCTGGATGCGGAGATCAAGAAATTAGAGGGCTATCGGGACACCGACAAAGCCAAATACGCCGAAGTTTCAGCGCCGGGCGCCCGCCTGCAGCAGCTGATGGAGCGTAAAGCAAGATCGGCACGGTAGTACGTACGTGCCTTGACCAAGGGCCTGCCCGTTATGGCGAGGGGTAGATCCAAGGTCACGCAGCTTACCGGGAAACCGGCCCTGCGATAAACTACCCCGGACGCCAACGCGGCCCCCTCACGGGCTTATCCGCAGGCATATCCATTATCGCCCTTTTTTGATTCAACCCAGACAAGGGAACCCTAAATCATGTCTGTAAATACCGTGAGCGCCCTTGAGCGCAGCATGTACAACAACGAGTTCAAGACGGACTTCGAGCGGGAGAAATCCCTGTTCATGAAGGCAGTTCGCTCTGATGGCCTCGACCGCGCCGGCACCATCTACTGGGATGTAACCGGACTGACCGATGAGGCAATGGAACGTGGCCGTGATGGCTCGATCCCCGTCTCTAACCTGGTGAACAGCCAAGTGTCGGACACCCCGAAAGAGTTCTTCAAGAAGTACAAGATCGATGATTTTGATGCTTTCAAGGGTAACCCAAACTACCGCGCCCAGCAGTACCGCAAGGTCATTGCTGCATGTCACCGCAAGTCGGATGCGCGCATTATCGAGATGCTCGACTCCACAACCAATGAGGTTTCGGCCTCTGCTGTTGATCTCGGCACTCTCGGCAGCATCCTGACATGGACCACGCAGCTCTGGGCAAACGATGTCCCTGCTGATGGCCGTGTCTGGGGCGCTCTGACACCGAAGGCCCTCGGCCAGATGATGACTATCAACGAGTTCAAGTCGGCAGACTATACCGCCGTCAAGAAGGTCGATGCTGGCACGGCGGGTTATGGTGAGAATGGCTACTGGAACTGGCTGGGCGTGAAGTGGTTCATGGCCACGAACCTTTCCGGTCTCGGTACATCGACGGCTGATTGCCACATCTGGCATGAAGACGCGGTTGCCCACCAGATTGCTGGCGAGCCAGAGGTTCACATGTATTACTACGAGCCTGAAGACCGCTGGGAAACATGGGGCAAGGTCAAGGACGCTCGCGCCCTCGCCCTGCCTCGTGGCGTGATCCGTGCGATCACCGACGACACCGCAGCCATCGCGTAAGCAAAGGAACCCTGAACTATGGCTTATAATACGAACTATCTCTCTCTGGCTGTTCCGGCTGTTGGTCCTCTCGGCACCAATCTCTGGATCTACCACGGTATCGACGCCACCGGCACTGTTGACACGGTTGGTCACTTCTCTGATGGCGCGGCTCGCGGCATGGAGATTGGCGATCTGGTCTACGCGGTCGTTTGGACAACTGCTGTTCCAGTCAGCACTGCGGCCAAGGCCTCTGCTCCTCCGGCAGATGCCAGCCTCTATGTTGTCATCTCCGTCAGCGGTGACGCGGCAACGGTCTCGACCGAGACGGCCCTGTCTGTGGCTGCCACGGCCTAATAGCGTTCACGCGCTATCACCATGCGGGGGGCTAGTGTTGCACAAACACTGGCCCCTTTGCTCATGGAGAGAACATGACCGCCCACTGCAAGATGGAAAACATCAGCCTCGAAGTCGCAGGCAAGTCGCGTAACAAGTACCTCTGCCGCGTTCCCGTGGATCATTCCATCGAGGAGGTTCGCTCGCCTGAGTATTTTGGCAAGGTGATGGCGTCTGACATGCTGACCGTTGGCGATATCATCGAGATCGAGTGGCAGGACTATTCCCGGTTCGGTGAACTCCAGGTCATGGCTCAGTCCCTGAGCACCAGCCAATGCGTCACGCGCGAGCGGATTGCGCTGACGGATTACACTCCTCAGACGTTCCCGAAAGGCTGGTCCAGCAAATGGCTTGGCGGCGCCGAGCATCACGGGCTGTTCTACAATGGCGAGCCTGTTGAGAAGGAGACGGGCTTCCTGTCGACGGAAGCCGCGTCGATCCGCGCCCATGCTATTGCTGCGACCCGCACAGCTGCCGAGAACACCCGCGCTGCCGTGAAGGCTGCTATTGCGCCGAAGCCCACGAAAGCCAAGAAGGCTGACGCTGAAGCGGAGAGTGAGGCTGCCTGATGGCTACCAAGGCCTCAATAATTAACAACGCGCTCAGGCTTCTCGGTGAGCCTGAAAGCATGGCGCTGGATGAGACCCGCAAGCCGGTCAAGAAGTGCCTGAATGCGTGGGATGACGTTGTTGCCTCCCGGTTCGAGGACCATGACTGGAATTTTTCGTCCTCCACGGTGCTGCTATCGAGTGTCCTGCCGGCGCTTGATGGCTGGGACTACACATTCAACAAGCCTGCTGCATGTGTCCGGCTGCTGAAGGTGACGAATGCAACGGATTTTGAGCGGCCCTCGATCGACTTCGAGGACCGTGGCGGGCGCATCCTGACCAATTCGGAAACCACCTATGCCAAGTACATCGATAAAACCTATTACACGCAGGTGGGAAGCTGGTCGCAGAAGTTCGCTGACATGGTGGCTGCGTGGCTCGCTGATGAGGTTCACCCTTCGACTGACGAGAGCGATGCGGTGCGCGTCCGAATTGGCAAGGCTGTTGATAGCCGCACGGTCGATGCGAAGGCGCTAGATGCACGGGGTGATCCTGTCTATCGCCAGCCAGCCGGGGCATTCGTCACAGCCCGGATACAGGGTATTCGCACGTCAAGGAATTACTGATGGTCAAGTCCAAGAACGAAGTCCTCGCGTTCAACAAGGGCGAGATGGGCAAGGAAGCGCTCGCCCGCACAGACCTTGAGGGCTACGAACGCGGCGCTGAAACCATGGAAAATATCTTTCCGCTCGTTCAGGGGGGCATGTCGAAGATGCCGGGAACGGTGTTTGTCGCCTCCACGCCATCTGATGCGACGGCCCATCTTCGCCCGTTCATATTCAGTGAGACTGATCGGTTCGCAATGGAGTTCTCTGACAATGTTCTGAGGCTGGTGTTTGAGGGCGGGCTTGTGTCGCTGACGGGCGCGGCTGCGACAGTTGGGACATTCACGGACGAAAGCGCGGTTGTTCCGGCGGGTGGCGGCGCTGCGCCAACGCCTGATTATACGTTCACATATGACTTCACCGGCTCATTCTTCGGGGTTTACGCCTAATGTCATCCATCGGGATCGTCGGCTCTGTCATCACATTCACTGGCACGGCGGGCAATATCGCAATTGCGCGATCGTCTGTCACGACAGCCGCGCCAACTGATCTTGTTTCATTCGAGTTCACGATCACACGCCGCCCTCTTGTGCTCCGCGTCGGCACGTCTGCTGGCGGGCAAGAGGTTCTGACGGACAGCCCGTTCCTGCCGGGATTCCACATTGTCAGCTTCACGCCGGGAGTATCACCCTATTATGTCGAGTTCCGCATGGTTGGTGTTGGGACTGCGACTCTTGATGGATTTGCCCGCATTGCGCCGGGCGTCATGGAAATCGAAACGCCTTATCTTGCGAGCGCGATTCCAAGCGTTCGCCATGCACAATCCCTGAACACCGTGTTCTTCGCCGGGGGTGGGGCTGAGATGCAAGTGCTTGAGCGCCGGGGGCAAAACTCGTGGAGTTTTCGCCCGTGGGTCCAGTATGACGGGCCATTCGCGCCGCTCAACCTGACAGATACGACGCTGACAGCTGCGGCGCGCACGGGAACCACGACCCTGACAGCATCGACAGAACTGTTTGCCACAACGGATGTGGGCGCCCTGATCCGCCTGACGCATGACGGCCAGTTTGAGACTGAGGATTTCAGCGCAGTCGATAACCTGACGGATGCAATACGTGTGAGCGGTATCACGACCTCGCGCCAGTTCCAGGTGTCGATCACGGGAACATTCACCGGCACGATCCTGCTGGAGCGGTCGATCGGCAATGAATATTCGTTCGGCACGTTTGCCAGCTACACGTCAGCGACCGCCGTGACGATCGATGATGACCTTGATAACCAGATCATCTATTACCGCTTGCGCATGTCCGCCTATAGCAGCGGGACGGCAACGGTTGAGCTTACCTATGGTTCAGGCGTCACTGATGGTGTGGCGCGGGTTATCACGGTTGACGCTGATAACCAGGTGACGGTCGATGTGATCGAGCCCTTTGCCAAGACGACAGCCACTACGCTCTGGAATTTCGGTGAATGGTCCGTCCGATATGGCTATCCTGCTGCGGTGGCGCTGTTTGACGGGCGGTTATGGACGGCGCGGGGCAACTATTATTGGGGCTCTGCTTCGGATGATTTCGGGAGTTTCGCCATTGGCCCGCTCGCAGATCAGGCGATTGGCCGGACATTTGGCGGGCGCATGAGTTCGACACGCTGGCTGGCTGGGGCATCTCGCCTTGTCGCAGGCCTGTCAGGGTTCGAGGCGGAGATATCATCGAACGCACTGGATGATGTTCTGATGCCTGAGAACGTCAAGTCACGGGGGGTCAAGACACGCGGGTCGCTGGATGCGGACCCGGCAGTGATTGACGATGCGGCTGTGTTTATCAACCGGACGGCCAAGCGCATGTACTGGTTCGGGCCGGCAGACGGGTCATCATCGTTCAGCACAATCGACCTAACGCGCCTGCACAGGCAGATTTCAGGAGCGGGCGGGTTTGTATCGATCGCATACCAGACTGAGCCTGAGCCGCGCGTCTGGGCTGTCAGGGCGGATGGTGAGTGCGGTTGCCTTGTGTTCGATCTTGATGAAAGCGTGGTCGCATGGTGCCGGCTCAAGGTTGACGGCTTTGTTGAAAGCGTCTGCTGCATGCCTGGCGGTGATGAGGACGAGGTTTATTTCGTCATCAAGCGCACTGTTGACGGTGGGACGGTGCGCTATATCGAGCAACTGGCAAACCAGGAGTGGGATACGGTCAGCGAAGCGAACCGGCTTCACGCATCTGCGGTGTATGACGGTGCCGAAACGTCTGTCATCTCCAGCGGACTATCCCACCTTGAGGGCAGGGAAGACGTGTATGTCTGGGGCAATGGTCGCATCAGCGGGCCTTACACGGTTGCATCTGGTGGCATTGCTGCACTGGATTACGCTGTGACATATGCGATTATCGGCCTCAAGTATGACGGGCTCTACAAGGGCCCACGGCTCAACTGGGGTGCTCAGATGGGCTCCAGCCTCGCCACCAACAAGCAGCTTGAGGACGCAAGCGTTGTTGTCCATGAGACGGCAGGCGGGTGCCTTGAGGTCGGATATGATGATTTCACCGACATGGAGATATTGCCAGACCGGGATGATGACGGGACACTGACCTATGACAGCCCGGTCCAGGTGTTCACCGAGGACCGTGAGTTCAAGGTCATGGGCGAAACCAGCCGGGATACACGCCTGACGATCCGCATGTCTGGGGCCGGGCCTGCAACCGTTCTCGGAATTGCGCCTAAGATGAAGGTCAATGGCTAGGGTTGAAGTCCTGACGCGCGCTCATTTTGAGGAATGGGACGCGCCATTTATTCCCGGCACCATCATGGGGTACGCGCTGCGAGACAGCGAGGGTGAATTGCAATGCCTTGGCGGCATCTGGCTGAGGTTCGGCAAGTTCTGGGCGGTGTTTGACAGTCGCGGCACCCCTCCACGATGCGTCCACAGGTTAGCCCATATGGTAGTTATAGCGGCCCGTGAAGCGGGAGTTCAGACGATCTGGGCTGACATGGATGAGCGCAAACCAAGGGCTCGGGCATGGCTGGAGCGGTTCGGGTTTGTCGATACAGGATTAAGCCCTGACGGGCTGCCAAGATGGAGACTGGAACTAGATGGCAGACTCAGTGACGCAGTGCAAACTGACCGAGTGCAAAAGGCCGTCTCGTAGCGCCGGATATTGTTCGGGCCATTATGAGCGCAATCGGAAGCATGGCGACCCGCGACATGGCGGTCCTTTGCGCACATCCAGAAATGCGGCTTCGGACTTTTTGGATATGGCTATTGCTTTTGAGAGTGATGACTGCCTGAACTGGCCATTCGCAAAATATAAAAACGGGTATGGTCGCCTATCTTTGGCGCGCGGCACTACGACTGTCTCGCGGGCAGTTTGCATAGCAGCGCATGGTCAACCAGACGACGACAGCCTTCAGGCTGCACACTCTTGCAACAACCGGGCCTGCTGCAATCCCGCCCACATCCGATGGGCAACAGCAAAAGAAAATGCCGATGATCGGGTGGTGCACGGCACATGGGTCGCCGGTCGGATGGAGATGAGCGCAAAATTAACTCATTCGCAGGTCATTGAAATTTACGAGAGGGCTGGCACGGGCGAGCAGTTGCGGCCTCTCGCGCGAGAGTTTGGTGTTGGGTATGGGACCGTTCAGCGGCTCACCACAGGACAAACTTGGTCTTGGTTGACGGGGGAGGCTGCGTAATGGCGGACCCAGTTACTTTAACCCTCATGGCAGCCGGAACAGCGATGAGTGCAGCCGGACAGATCAAGGCGGGCGACTCGGCGTTGAGGGCGGGCAAGGCTAATCGTGACGCAGCCTATGCCGAGGCGGACAATCTCGATATTCAGGCAGGGCAGGAAGTCGCGGTTGCCTCACATAACCAGAGCATCATTGCCAAGCGGATGAATGAAATCCTCGCCAAGCAGCGCGCGAACGCGGCAGCTGGCGGGGGATCAACAACAGATGCGACAGTCGTGGCAATCCAGAAAGAGGCGGTTGGCACGTCAGTTCTTGACCAGCTGCGTGAGATGGCCGGCGCTGAGGAGCGCGCATCGCAGATCAGGTACAAGGGCGAAGTCACCCGTCAGGGCGGTGATATTGCGCTGGCTCAGGCGAGAGAGCAGCGTAGCGCAAGTCGGCTGGCAGCTGCGACGACGATTGTTAAGGGTGGCGCATCATGGGCGGACAAGTTCGGTGGCGGTGGGACTACGACACCAACCAGCACAGTTCCAAAGGTGAGCGTGAACTCACAGGGCATTGGAGACTTCTCGGGATACCTGGAATAAATGCCAGTCCTACCCCGTGATCCCATCCAGAACAGCCAGGTTCGGAACAACATTTCTCCGGTCTCGCAGAACCGTGTCTCGGGCGCTGACCCGATGGCGGAGCAGCTGTCGAATACGGGCGCTGCGCTGAATGAGTATGCGACGAAGGTTCGGATATCCCATATCGAGGCTGAGGTTGCCAAGGCTCAGATCGAGAATGAGGACCTGCTGAGCCGGGAATATCGTGCACTTGAGCGGGATACGAATGCCGATCCAGCCACCCTTGAAAGCCGATTTGCCGAAGCGTCAAAGAAGGTTCTGGCCAATACAGGTGCGAACATGTCTTCCCCCATGCACAAGCGCCTGTGGGAAGCTAAGGCACAAGAGACGGTCATGCGGTACGGCCAGAAGACGCGCGAGCTTGTGCGTGTCCGTGAGATCGATGGCGCCAAAGCCAGGACGATGGGCGTGCTGGATGCGTTCCTGAAGCTGGCCTCTGATCCTGAATCCGATCCCACGGTGCTGGAAAATGCCCGTGTGGAGGCATCCGCGCTTGGTCGCGCCCAGCTTGAGAACGGCTTGCTGACCAAGGATGGCGCTGAAGAGTACGCGCTCAAGATACAGGCAGGTGTTGAGGCCGGCACATCGATCCGCAACATTGCGACGATCGAGGGCCTGATGGATGCGGGCGACTCCATATCTCTGGCCAAGGCAAGCCTGCTGCTTGAGGATGCGGAGTTTCGTGCGGGCATTATGCCTGAGCAGCGCGCAAAGCTGGATGATGTGTTCGAGGCGAAAGCGCGAGCCAATACGGTCATCGACAAGTCTGATGAACTTATGAACTTGGCCAAGGATGACTATGGCGCGGCACTCAAGATGGCTCGCGACATCGAGAACAAAGACCTGCGCATAGGTGTTGAACAACGCATTGGCGGGATGAAGTCCCAGAACGATGCTGCCGAGACTGCGACTGAGAATGAGGCGTCCAATGAGGCGTGGAACCTGATCGCTAAAGGTCGCAGCTATGCCAGCATCCCGTCGAGTGTCCAGGCGAATATTCCCGGCACGACAAAGATTGCAATGCAGAACCATGAGATTGCCAAGGCTGCTCGGGCTGCGGCTCAATCTGCTGAAGGCAAGATCAAGACCGATCGTGCGGTGTATTCTGAAATCGCTAACCTGATCGGCAAGGAAGATTTCGTCGGCGCCCAGAAATACCTGTCTGAGAACCAGAACCGCATCAGTGACGCTGACCTTGAGCAATGGTCATTCATGGCCAACAAGGGCGATCCGAAGCAGGCTGAGAGCACGCGCACGCTCGATGCGGCGGCTGTTCAGGCTCTGCGCAATGCAGGCATTGTCCTTGATGGTGACAAGGGTGCCGCAACCAAGGGCGGCATTCTTCAGACTTACGACGCCATGCAACGCGATTATGTCCGCGAAAATGGCAAGGAGCCGTCTGACGACTGGCGCGACGAGACGCTTGAGGCACTGTCTGTCAAGGTCAAGCTGAAGAATCCTGGCGACTGGTGGGCTGGCAAGTCCACACCTCGGGGGCAGATCACCGAAGTCGGTGTAATTCCGAAAGAGCATGTGCAGGCCGCATTGGCGGCGTTCCCAGATCAGGGTGTGCTTCAATCTGCTGATGTCGAGGCGACTTACAAGGTCGCTTTCAACGCTATCGTTGCGCAGAACGGCCAGATGATGGGCGAAACAGCGTTCGATATGTCCCGCACAGCAGGCGAGAATCTTCAGACGGCGATGTATCGGGCAGCGATGGCGAACTTCAGCGCGTCAGGCATCAATCCGACACCTTCTGAAGTCACTGAAATGATGGCTGCCGTTCGGCAGCAGGCGCAACAGACGGCGAATGATCCAGCCATGTCGATGGACGCCAAGGACATGGCGCCTATGGGCGTCTCAGGCGACATGATCGACGGCTTGTCTGGCGCTGCCAATAGCGCAGCGGAGGCTGGTGCCGGGTATGTCGCTGAGAGACTGCGCACGGCTGAGCTGCCGCCAAGGCCGTTTGACCGGATGCGTGAGGCTGAGGTGAGCCGCGAGCAGTTGGCGCAAGATGCCCGTGATCTGGATACTATGCGCGAAAAAGACCTCCTTTGGCAGCGCCACGGTTACACCAGATATGGTGGTCGCAAGATGACGGCTGAAGAACTCGCGGCCGCTAAAGGCAAAGGCGCTAAATGACCCCTGAAGAACTCCTCGCAGAAGCCAAGCGCCGCCGTGAAACAGGCGAGGTTCCTGCTGAGCAGGCGCCGATGATGACGCCAGATGACCTGCTGGCTGAGGCTAAGCGTCGTCGGGCAGAAAGCGCACAAGGCTCGCTGAGGGCCACACAGGACATGCAGCCAGACCAAGCTGCTGAGGTCATCGACCTGTCCAGTCGCAGGGGCATCGACTTCGGCACGGCATGGCGTCAACGCGATACGATCAAAGCGGCAGAGCAGGAGACGGCAACGGGCGCTATCCTGAGCCGGTCGCCCAAGCTCACCGAGTCCCTGACGGACCCGCGCTTTGCGGCGGTGTCACGCGATAGCCTTGAACAGCTGGCAGAGATCGAGGCGCGGATTGCGGGCAAGAAGAATGCCCCCATTGGTGCTGGCATCACAGACGCCGTATCGAATGCGCTCACCACAATTTATCGCGGCCCGAAGCCTGAGAACAAGGCGAAAGACGGATGGCTGGAAAATCCGGTCAAGCAGACGGGCGACCTTGGCCGGTCCTTTGCCGCAGCTGTACCGCAATCAATCGGTAGCGGCCTCTCTGGCCTTGGCGATCTCTATAACGCCTATGTTGAGATCGGAACGAATGTCGTCCCTGGCGCTCGTAAGCTGGATGAGGCTGAGGCCCAATGGCGCGCCGATCAGGGCGATTCCGACTTGGGCAGGCTGTATGATGCGGTCGCGCCTTATGCTGGCCCCGGTCGCGTGGCAAGTCAGGTTGGCGGAACCGGCAAGGATATTGGCGAAGCGTGGGCACCGGATAATCAGGGTATAGAGGATCATATCATCGGTGGCCTTGGCCAGATACTGACGACATTTCTTCTCTCGGTTGCTTCGGGCGGCACCAGCCTCGCATCAGGCATGTTCCTTGGTATGGGCGCCGATCAACAGGCCGACGCCATGCGCGTTCGAGGAATTGACCCATCAACACAGCCCGCCGCTCTATCTGCGGGCGCTGCCGTTACCGGGCTTTCGGAAATGGTCCGTCTCAACTCGATCATGAAGATTGTTCCGGCAGGAATGCGCAGCAAGGTCGTTTCTGCCGCACTGGGGCGTACTGCTTGGCAGGCAGGCCAAGAAGCTGTTCAGGAGATCGGTGAAGGTATCGGCCAGAACCTCATCACGCTGGGCTATGACCGGGAGGCTCTACTCTTCTCGGGCTTGCTTGAGCAGGGCGGAATTGCTGCTGCCTCTGCTGGCCTGTTCCAGATGCTGATTGAAATCTCCCTGCCGGGCAAGATGCGCGGCTCAAGGGCGCAAGACGCTCATGAGCGTATGGGCAATGTCCGCGATGCCGTCGATGCAGCTCCCGTGTTCCAGCGCCAGCGTGAAGCCGTGCGCCAGTTTGTCGAAAACTCCACTGAAGGCGAGACGGTGCTGCTTGATGACGAGGGTATTCGCCTCATGCAGCAGGATGACCCGGAAGCCTTCAGCGCGCTCATGCAGCTTCTCGAAGTCAATGATGAGCAGATCATGGACGCGATCGAGAACGGCAATGACATCGAGATCGACGCCTCACGCCTGCTGACACTGCCCGATCGCGCACAATACGACCAGTTGGCCGACATCATGCGGACTGAGCCGGACGCCATGACGATGGCCGAGTTCCGTGACCAGGCTGAAGCAGATGCCAATGATATCTACATTGAAGAACTGAATGCCCGTTTCGATGCGGCCACGCAGGCCCTTGAAGGGTTCGAGAAGGTCGAGGGCGCGGTCAAGCAGATGTTGCTTGAGGCGGGCCGCAGCCCGCAAGAGGCAGAAGCTGCCGGCGCTGTATGGGGCGCGGTATTCCGCAGGCTTGCTGAGGACGGCGTTAACGAGCAAACCATATTCGACAAGCTGAAACTTCGCGTTCAGGGGCCGCAACCAAAGTCTGAGCGCCTGCCTGCGATGAAAGAGCCGCAATCCCTGTCGCAGTTCATCCGTGCGCAAGGTGGCATCAGGGAACGCATAGGCGAGGGCGCTGAGGGCGAACTGACGCATATGGCGGGTGAGGTCCAGCGGATTACCGGAGGCGAGCCACGCGGGCTCCTGAACAACAAGAGCGGTCGATTTACAGACGATATGGTCCTTGCTGCGCAAGAGGCTGGGTTCGACGTTGCTGATGAGCAGGGCTTGCTTGATGCTCTGGCCCGCGATGTTGGCGGTGAGAAGGTCTATGCGAACTATGATGGCATAGCGTGGAGTGAATACCAGACAGCCAAGGCGAAGCAGGACGAGGCTGACGCTGAGGCGGGTGCTGAGGTACTGACGCAAGCGCAGAAGAATGGCTATGCGGGGACCGATATTGAGGGCGCGACTGAGTGGGAAGCCGCGCGTATCAAGGGCCTGGACATGTCCACCGAGGCTCGCATGGCGCGCAAAACTGCATGGCAGGCAGAGAAAAACACTCCCCCAGATATTGCGTCTATGGATTTGTATCATGGGACCGAG
>Ga0208770_1000906_pt1 | contig 16410 bp, 17 predicted proteins | sample AntAceMetag02UK9_FD_184771 | JGI IMG/M metagenome (GOLD analysis project Ga0208770, IMG submission 184771) | Saline lake microbial communities from Ace Lake, Antarctica - Antarctic Ace Lake Metagenome 02UK9 (SPAdes) (version 2) | ecosystem: Environmental > Aquatic > Non-marine Saline and...
GTAAAAAACGTAACTGATATTTTGAATAACAGGCCAAGAAAAAGATTTGGATATCTAAGCCCAAATGAGGTATTTGCCTCTATATTAGAATCTCAATCACAATTCGCACTTATTGCTTGAATGCAGGATTCATTAGGTTTATTTGCCAAAATATTCCCCTCAAAATTCAATAAAAGCAATGCCGTGAATGATCTTGATTATCGTATTCACTTTGCCCTCAATTGTGGCGCTAAAAGTTGCCCACCCATAGCATTCTATAATGCCGCAGCTATTCATGCACAATTGGATCTGGCGACTCAAAGTTTTTTAGAAGGAGAAAGTGATTTTAATGACGAAGGTAAAGTGATCTACACCACCGCTTTATTCAAATGGTTCTATTACGACTTTGGTGGGTCGAAAGGAATAAGAAGAATAATTGCAGAACAGCTGAAGAAAGATGTTCCCAATTATACCATCAAGTATAAAAAATATTCTTGGGATGAAGATTTGGCCAATTTCGTTTGACGGCTCTATACGTCCAATTCTTTGCTCTTCGGAGTATAGCATAAGACGGAATTTACCTGTCGTTAGGCTGGCAAGCAAAAGCCTGTACAACTCAGAGCCTTTCCAACAGCTGCTCATTATGAAAACGGCTCTCCCTTTTTTAATCAAACTCACAATGTTAGAAAAATGTCAGCGTACTCTTTGATTCAACCTGAGTAGCTCTACAAATAGTATATAAAGCCTAGTGAGGAGACGACACCTTTCACGAACACTGATGTTTTTCAAGGCTCTTATTTGTGTAAATATCTCATAGATACCTTGTAAATTACGCTTTGTCTCACATCTGGATATACGACGAAAAGCATGAAAAAAAACACAGAAAAACCATCACCAGAAGCGAAAGCCCTTTCTCTTTTTTTAATGGCCTTTAAAACGAAAAACCCTGTCTATAAAGAGAAATCCAAATATATCAATAGGCAGTGGGATCTGATGACCGTCGGTGAACTCAGTAAGCGTGACTACATTAAAGAAGTGGAAAAAATGTTAACATCATACGGTGGCTATACTGCAGTTGTAGAAAAAACAGTGAAATATTACATTGAAAAAACGGGCGAATGGAAACTAGATGGTGAGGACCAATATTGCCTAGATGCCAAGCAAGTGGCCATTAAAATGCTGAAGAAGTAGCCCCGCTCTCCCCAGCAACATCTAGCTCAATCGTAATTGGATTTTCGACTTTCATTGGACTTGCAAGAAATTAAAAAAAATAAAGTCAGTGAAATATTGGTCTATACGCGGCTTAATCCTCTCAGAAAAGAACATGCCATTTACGATAATTTTACCTCTTCCAACGATGCTCACGCCGGTTATTAAAAAAACCGCATTCCTTCTCCGTTTTCAATTTAAGATTTCAGCAACACGTCAACGTCCTCCTCGGGTGACTCTGGAAAAATAAAAAACGTTTTGGTTAAGTTCAAAAATCCGATAGATTGATGCTGTAAAAGAGTAATGTAAACTTAGGATCGTTACAAGTGTATTAGGTTTCAAACGACCAATGAGAACTATTTTTTTGACTTTCATTATTTTCTTTATCTCCTGTCAGCCCGTAAAGAAACAGGAACCCAAGCAATCTTTGGTTATCCCGAGATTGGAGGTTTCAACCGACACAATTGAGAACGGTGAAATAGTCAAATTCAAAGAATACTTGAAGTTCGAACCAGAATTAAATTCCCCGCAAGAAATTAAGGACATGCTGCACAACTTTGAATTCCAATATGACAGTCTTGCGAACTTTGAATCTGTCGCTTAGCACAGATTTGAGATTTCTGGACAGTTGAGTTGGTTGAGGGTTTTGTTCTTTCGAATATCGTTAATGCTATTCGTAACCGTTGTAACCTTCAGTAGATCTAACTATTTTAGCATTTTTCACAGCCTCGTGACAAACAAGCGATACCGCATTATATACAATAAAAAAATCCAATTACGTTCTTTCAGATTGTTAAATCAAGAATCAAATGGATGCGTTTATAAACCAAAAGACTAAAAATGAAAATCACTGCGCTTACTTCCTGTTGTGTTGACCTGTATCCGGAATTAGATAAAATCTATGTCGGAGGTAATTCCCTAAATTTTGCCACGCAATGCAAACTATCAGGCGTTAGTAATGTCTCCATTATTGGTGCAGTAGGTCATGATAGACCCGGGGAGCTTATTGCGCATCATCTTGATAAATGCGATATAAATAGCACCCACTTATACCGAATTGAAAAAGCGACGGCTTCCAATAAAATATTTATCGATAAGCACGGAGATCGGTATTTCAAAAAGGACAGCTGGAATGGAGGCGCATTTGATGCTTTCCGCCTGTCTGAAGATGACTGGAAGTTTCTAGAAGATAGCGACATTGTCGCCATGCCAGCGGGCGATCCAAATTTGGCGGAATTACTGAAAAGACGGAGAGACCAACTCATAATCATTGATTTCTTGGACTATTTCAAGCTTGATTACATTGAAAAGTTCATTGAGTCTATTGACATCACATTTATCAGCGCTGATGAAGAGATGCTCGACAGCTTACATGCATTATCAATCAAATTTGGAAGGTTGATTGTTGCTACTTTGGGGTCAAAAGGTAGTATCGCCTTTGATGGGCAATCCTCCTATTTTCAAAAAGCAATTGATGTTGAGGAAATCATCGATTCGACTGGTTGCGGAGATGCTTTTCAAGCGGCTTTTTCAATAGCGCGATGTAGCGGCGCAAACATTGAAAAGTCACTCCATGAAGGTGCCTTGGCAGCCAAAGACGTATTGGGTTTTACGGGAGGAGTTCAATAAGCGCCATACAGATCTCACAATCGCGCAAAGAACAACTTGGAATTTATCAATAACAATAGGATGACAAAAAAGTGACCAACGCCTATTCTAACATCCTTTTTTATATGATCTTAGTCTTGAATCATGAACAAGAAGGATAATTTTTTTCATTTATATGAAATAGCCAGTCACCTAAACAAGGAGTTTTCCCTGCAATCTGCACTGCGCAAATCATTGGAGAAGACGCTGGAAATTCTTGATATCGACACGGGCTGGATCTGGCTGACAGAACCCGACAACAAATCGGTGTATCTCGCAGCATCTTACAACCTACCGCCGGCATTAAGTGATTTCCCTGAGCGGTTGTCTGGCTGGTGTTATTGCATAAAACAATACTTGTCAGACGATATTGACCAGGCCGTGAATATCAGTGAGATTGCCTGCTCACGGCTGAAAGATATTAGCACCGGCACGAAAGATCTCAAGTTTCATGCGACCATTCCCATAACCATCAACGGCCAAAAGGTAGGAATCATGAACCTGCTGAGCAAAGAATCTCGACACCTAGAGGAACAAGAGCTGGCCATTCTCAATACCATCAGCGAGTTGGTAGGAACGGCCATTCAACGAACCCGATTACAGCAATCTCATGTTGGTGTGCGCCTCGAATCAGACGCCAGCATTAGCAGTGTACTAGAGCGAATCTTGCATCCACAACTCGCCGCGATCATCTCCTGTATTGATGACTCGCAGGTTAACAATGAAAAAGTCAAGGAAGCGCTGAGCAAGGCGATGGATCTTCAGGCACAATTATCATTGCTTAATAAAGAAGCAGCAGCGCATAAACGAACAACCGCAGCGAAGAAGGAATTTCAATATCCTGATTTACCGCTGACCAAACGTGAATTAGAAGTATTGACTTTGATAAAAAAAGGCCTCAAAAACAGCCAGATTGGCGATCAACTATTTATAGCCGAGCGTACGGTCAAATTTCACGTGACTGCCATTCTCTCCAAGCTCCATGCGGAGACTCGCACAGAAGCAGTAGATATTGGCTTGAACCGAGGGCTGCTTAGCGTCTGACTCCTGCCCCATTTACTATTCGACCTGTACTTTGGTACAGTCGTTATTCTGTACTAAAGTCCGTTTTACAGGACGTGTGCACTTGTGATATTTGCATCCTAACAAAAACAGAATATGATGAAAACACAGCGCATGTACCTCGAACACTTCAATATTACCGTGAATGACCTGCAGGAATCTATCCGATTTTTTCAAACAGCTTTCCCTTACTTCAATATTAGGGGTGGCGGTACCGACATGAGAGAATGGGTCCATCTGGGTGATGATCATTGCTATGTGGCCATTAACCAAGCCATACAAAAAGATTTGAAAGTAGACAACAGCTACGATAGCATTGGGATAAACCACCTCGGATTTGTTGTACAGGATGTAGAAGAGATTGCAAATAATCTATTGAAAAATGGATATGCCCGTGACTATCCAAAACAAGTAGAACAATTCAGGATCAGAGATTATTTTGCCGATGCTGATGGAAACCAGTTTGAATTCGTTCAGTATCTCAGTGAACTGGCAGAAGAGCAAAATAGCTATAAGCACTAACCCTCTTGTGATGAAAACTCAAATATGTTAGTTCGTAAAAGGCATTTTTATCCCTGCTGTTTACGGACTGGCTATGAGCAGTTCATGGTGGGTTTAAAGACGTTTTTCAGCACTTATCATTATGATGGCATAGATAAGTGCCTTGAAAAGCAGCAGCGTTAGTGAGATATATAGTCTCCTAACCAGACTTTAAGTAAATAAATTAGAATGAAGGACCAAGAAATTATTCTTAATGGAAATGGTAAAAGCTATAACTATTCTCAAGATCATTGCTTCATAAAACTCCCCTCAGAAAGTACCAATGGTGAATTATGCTTTGTGGAAGACCTATTAAAGCCTGTTTCGTTTGGGAAGACATTGCCACAAAATAATGGCAGAGAAGTTTTATATCATTGAGGGAAAAGTGGAGTTGATTTTTGACGATCAGTCTGTCATAGCAAAAGCTGCTGATACGATAGCCGTACCACCAAATACATGGTATGCTGCAAGCTTCGAAAAAGGCGGGGAAATGTTAACGATCTTCAAAAATGGTAAGTTTTACCGCTATCTACAAAAAATTATTAAAGATGTCTGAAAGTGATTTTGGAAATAAAGCATTGAGAAATTCCATTCCCGCTGAGTTTGATCTCTACACAAAGTAATACGCCAAGCAACCAGTATTGATATGGCTCCATCGGTGTAACTAAGATTAGCTCAGACCGAAATTTTCCTTTCGCCGCTCATCATTTACTCGCAACAGATTTATAATCGAACTGTCTTTTTCCCAACCTAAAGAGTCCAAAAAAAGTCAAAGTGAAGCTCAATAGTTTGTGCACTCCCTATGGAAACAGTTTTATAAAATAATGGTGTTCAGCAAAATACGATCAATAAATAGGCAAATCAATTGCCTGGAACAGCATCATGATTAATGATATATAGCATCTCCCGATTAGACTTTATATAATATTACGCTTGTGAAGATCCAAAACAGCACACCATCTGATATAGAAGCTATTGCGCTCCTGTACAAACATGCAACAGCGCTCCAAAATACGAAAGCGGCAGTTCCCTGGCCTACATTTGAGCGGTCGCTGATTGAAAGAGAAGTGGAAGAAAAAAACCAATGGAAAATTACCATTGATGGCCAAATCGCCTGTGTCTGGGCAACAGCCTTTAAAGACCCGCTGATATGGAAAGAAAGAGATCAAGACCCATCAGTTTACCTTCATCGAATAACGACAGACCCGAATTTCCGGGGTAATAATTACGTCAAAGAAATCCTCTTTTGGGCGATCAATTATGCCACTTCAATAAATAAAAAATTCATCCGAATGGACACAGTAGGTGAAAATATTGGATTGATTAATCACTACCAAAAATGTGGATTTAGCTTTTTAGGCTTGTCCAAATTAGTGGAAACGAATGGTCTTCCTTTACATTACCACAATGCAACGGTAAGCCTTTTTGAATTCGAACTTAAAAGCTAACAAATTGTGTGATCTCCTCTCTAGAAGTTACTGATGAGCGCTTGTCCATAAAGTCAAAGTCTGATCTAGAATTTTCACAATCAAGGCATGTGAGAGAGAAAAAAGCGGAGTTGCCTTGTGGCAATCGGTCTGCCGAAGCAGAGTATTTTTTCGATGAACATAACGCAGAGTGTGGACATTATAGACAGACGCTAATGAATCATTTTGAGGTTTATAGAAGCTCCGCTCAAACCGTATTTAGATTATCTATAATAGGCCTGTTGTGAATCAAAAAGACAAGAGCCCTAAACTGTATTTTGGCTATTTGCAATGCGATACTTTAGTTTTACGTAAAACGAAGGCTACACCCAGAGATATTGTAAGGTCTTTTGATGAATTACCAGATCGTTAATCCAAGTAAAAATGATGAAATTAAACTTCCTTTCGTTTCTCTTTTTGGTCTCCATAGCGCTCTCCGCACAAGAAGACACGCAAAATTCAATTTCCATACCAGCTCCTAAATCATTTATTACTGATCATCAAATAGTAAATGGGAATAAAACAATCAAGTATAAGGCTATTGCCTCAGAAACATATTTAAAGAATAACGCTGACGAACCGGTTGCGTCTATATGGTCTGTGGCTTACGTAAAGCAAGACCTCAATGAGCTCACCAAACGGCCAGTGACCTTCGTGTTCAACGGAGGCCCTGGCTCTGCATCAGTGTGGTTACACATGGGGATGTTTGGCCCGGAACTAGTGAAAGTAAACTCAGACGCCAAAGAAGATGATGGTGCCGCGCCATACAGTTTAGTGAGCAATGAAAAGGGTTTGCTTGATTTAACAGATCTTGTTTTTATAGATCCTGTCGGTACTGGCTACAGCCGAGTTATTGGCAAAGGCAAAGTCGAAGACTATTGGGGACTAAAGGAAGATGCTGCATCAATAGCCAAATTCATGAGACAATGGATAACCGAAAATAACCGTTGGTTTTCACCAAAATATATCGCCGGTGAAAGTTATGGCACGACAAGAGCAGTGGCAGTGGCCAATACGCTGGAAGGCGGTGGTCAAAGTATGGCGTTAAATGGCCTAATCCTTATTTCTCAAGCCCTGGACTTTGCCGGATCAACATCGATTCCCGACAATATAACTTCTTATTTAACCTATTTGCCAAGTATGGCAGTCACGGCCTGGTACCACAAAAAAGCTGGGCAAGGTCAAACGCTAGCATCATTTGTAGATGAATGCAAAAACTACACCTACCATTCGTATGCTTCTGTGCTTTATAGAGGTTCCCTACTTACTACAAATGAGCAAAATGAAGCGGCTCAAAAGCTGAGTTATTTTACCGGTCTTAGCAAGGATTATATTTTAAAATCAGACCTGAGAATTTTAATGCACAGATTTCAAAAAGAGCTTCTTGCAGATCAAGGTCTAGCCATTGGGAGATTGGATGGTCGCTTTATGGGAAATGAAATTGACCAATTATCTGATGGGCCACATCTCGGAGACCCGTCAGACTATCAGATAAGTTCCGCCTATACTGCGGCATTGAATCATTACTACGCTTCAACACTTAACATCAAAATGGATCGCCCATATTTAACTTCCAACGAGGAAATCGGAGAAAAATGGAACTGGAGAACGGCTCCTCAAGGGAGCTTCTGGGAGCCTGCGGCTGTTAATGTGACCCGACAATTGAGCGAAACAATGAGAAGAAATACGGATATGAAAGTGATGGTCGCCAGTGGCTATTTTGATTTAATATGCCCGTTTTTTGATGCTGAATATACGTTTTCTCGTAATGGAATAAGTAGAGAAAAAATAAAAATAACCTATTATGAAGGAGGTCATATGATGTATACACACGAACCAGATTTCCTGAAATTGTCAAACGATATTCGAGCGTTTTTATCGAATTAAAAGCCCAAAGTGCCTCATGAAAATCAAATTATTATTCCATTACATAAGTTACCTCCAATATCCCTTCATGCTAATGGCACTTTATTTTGCTTTTAAGCCATATTTCAATGGGTTCGACATTAACGAAGAAAAATTGTCCCTAATTTTTAAAAGCATAAATAATATGATGATTTTTATAGGACTTGGCATTAGCTTTTCTACCCTTCAGGATACTAGTAAAACCTCGTTAAAGGCCGAGAAAAAAATATGGGAAGACCCAAAAGCTGGAAAAAGGTTTATTATGCTCATTTCCCTTATGACGATTTGCACATTAGTCTTCGGTCTCTTTGGATATTTCATTACCAACAATGAGTACATTAAAGAGGTATCACTCGGCGCTCTGGTGCTAAGTATTGGATTTATAGGGTTTCTCAAAGCCGCTATTGAAGTATTTGAAAACCATAGAAAAGATAAAAAAATGCCGACCAACACAGCATAGAATACACATCCAATAGAACATGTAGCCTTTTGAAATACGCCAAGATTTCAATACCAATCTTTCGTAATATTGGAATCAACAATTAAACGAAATCCATGAGATAATTACACAAATAAGCATCTTGAAAAGCATGATAGTTAGTGAAAGCTATAGTCTCCCAATGAGACAGTAAATAAAATAAAGGACACTACCTAAATCTGAGCATGACTACACCTCAAAATTCAGACTCTTACGCTTCCCAGGAACTTATGCCAATACGCACAACAAGTTGTTCCAAACTTCGCTTATCCGAGACCCTTGGTACCAGCCATATTCCTGGACTATTTGGAAAATGTAGCAAGACATAGAACGTCACTAGATATAAATGAATACCCCCTTCAACTAAACACCTTAATTTTACCAACAAAGATTTTCGAATACATCAATGATCCAGCCAATCACTACTTTAGAGGTAAGTAGTTTAACACATCAACAGCTCATTTTCAACTTTAAAGCGGATATATCCAAGGTCAATATTTTTGAAAACCTCAATAACCCATTTGGCTCATTCATACCTGAAATTGCTCGTGTAGCCGCTGAAGAATTCCAGCAATTCATCGCTTCAGAATATCAAGACTGGAAGCATGGTTTTGGTCTCCAGAAAGGAAAAATGTTTGGCATTCTCGTGGTTCGAAAATCAGACCAGTCTTATGGCTATTTAGGAACAGTTTCAGGGAAAATACCGAGCAATGCCGCAAGCAGTAGATTCGTTCCCTCCACCTTTGATGAGGCAGTAGACGACTTTTTTATTAATAGAGGAATGACAGAGTTGACCGAAATCGGTAGTAGCATTAGCAAGTCCGATAATGACGCTGAAATAACCTTGATGAAAGAAAAAAGGAAACGAAAATCCTTGGCCATACAACAGCAACTTTTTGAGAATTATCGGTTTTTGAACCTCTTGAGAGTGGAGAAGAATGTGTTAGAAATATTCCAGCAATCTTCACACGGAAATCCGCCTTCCGCTGCTGGTGAATGTACTGCACCCAAATTATTGCATTATGCTTTTAAACATCACTTAAAACCCATTGCTTTAGCAGAATTTTGGTGGGGAAATCCTGCCAAGAATAAAGAGCGAGCACACAAGATTTTCTACCCCGCCTGCAAAAACAAGTGTCGCCCAATTCTGGAATATATGCTGAATGATACGGAGTTGTATAACCAAGCGAACGCACGTGATGAGGAAGAAAAATCCCCTCGGTCAGAGGATGAGGTTCGCGATAATATCCCTTCTGAAATGGACAAGTATTACGTCGACAAACACCAATGAATGGGGAAGATAGCTCTACTGGTCTATTGGCACATGTAATTACGGTCTAAAACCAGATATGATTAAATAGGAAATTTCACCATAGTTCTGAGGTACACTATTGATGAATGCGCGCTATTGAATGCCTATTACGGAAAAGAGATTCTACAGCTGTAGAATCTCCCAAAATATTAAATAAGGGTATCGCTGATCTAGAACATTCGCGAGTCTTGCAGGAAGAAAATCATGGACTTTCCATCGAGTCGTTCCCTATTTCCTACTTTTATTAAATAAAGATAAATATTGCCTTCACTCGCGAATATCACTTTTGAGTAAATTATTAGCTCAAAAGAGTTCAATTGCTTAAGACCATCTACCGTTCCACTATTTGACGTTTGTATATAATGTTCGATCTCTGCGTTATGCTTATTTTCAAAATGGTCATTTACTTGACGTAAACTATTACATAGCGGCCATCCCATGGACGGTACACATTTTTCAAACTGCGTAAGCTTTGCTCTCAAACATTTTAAATCAGACTCCTTCTTTGTGAAAAAGCGCTATTTAGAGCCTGTATTTAATATCCACACTCTGCATTATGTTCATCGAAAAAATGCGCTGCTTCGGCAGACCGATTGCCACAAGGCAACTCCGCTTTTCTCTCTATCGCATGCCTTGATTGTGAAAATTCTAGATCAAACTCTGAGTTTATAGACAGAATCTATTTAGTCTCTCGGTAAGAGAGCCGACAATGAGCTTTCTGAGAATCTAGTAAGTACGAAAAGAGTCAGAAACTCCCAGCGTAGCGTAAGAAGGTCAAGCATATATGATGACCAGAGGGCTCATTTTATCCAAGCCGTACTCAGCTTGTGTATTGACTGGGTAACATGCTATATCGACTTTTGAATCTTTTAGAGAAGTAACTTCCACTAGATATCCCAACCCGATAGCAGACTTCAGCCACGTTCATATCTGTGGTACACAATAAATGTTTGGCATGACCCATTCGAAGATTTGAAATATAATGCCCGACTGAATCTCCATAGAGATACTTTACGCCTAATTGAAGCTTTTTAGGGCTTATCCCAAAATGCCTACTCAATTTAGGAATTGTTATCCTTGTCTCTATATTATCGATGATATACGCGCCCAGCGAAGTGATTTTTGATAGCTCAGATTCACTAAGGGTAGACTGTGGACCAGCGCTCGACATGTCGGCACTGTAAGCTTTAATCTGTGATGCTAACATATTAAGCACAGCCCCTTCGACAAGCAACCCTCCTACTAAGTCGACATCATTGTTCTGGCATACTATAGACGCATACTTTTCTGTTTCAGAATCAATCCTCCCAAGATGTCTATAAGAGCGGTGCTGTGGTATCTTTTGGAAGATCTTGCCCACTTTTGAGTATATCCTTTTGGCATTCCTAATATCCTGCCTTCCTAATGACTTTGTGTCAACTATTATAAAAGCTATTTCAAGAGCAACATTTGCTGGAAAGATGGTTTGACCAGAAGTTTCGGGACTTCCTCTGAGGATCATATTTTGATTCTGTAATATCTTGACGAATTCGTCTTGATCGCCAAACCGATGAAGAAAATGTCCTTTTACGATATAGCAAAAATAATATGGCTTATCCTCTGATAAGCCCAGGACAACCTTAAGATCTGAAAAGAAGGTAACGTTATATATCCACACCGATAACCCGTCAAAGATTCGATAAGAACTGACAAATCCCTTGGCTTTGTCATTATCCATGTTAATCGTTGAAGCGTCATTACTCTCATCTAGCTCCGCGTTAAAATGTACAGCCATCTCCCGAACATGATCTGAACTTGGATTTTCTACTAGGTTTAGCATTTTTCGCTTTTAACACAATTCAATAAGAATGCTCGGTAAGGTGAACTTAAAACCGTAGAAAGCTAGTCTTTATAGTAATAATCGTACCAAATGAGTCAGCGCTTAACTGGGTAAGCTTGCGTTAAGGATAGGCTGTAGCTCCTTATTTATATCACCTAAACCACACGCTAAGACATCCATAGATTGAAAACTCAAAATGAAAAAATAATTTTGGCTGAAACTCAGGACCCGATTGAATTCCGCTACTAGATTGCATTTGGTGATGCTTACATCGAATAAAAAGCAATGATCCGGCTTCATGCCTCAAGAGCTTACGCCAAGGTTATTGAATATTACCTAGATGGGGTTAGCAAAAGGAGATGACAATTTTACGCTATATACACCCGCAAATCGCATCGGGTTTTTGTATCCAGTGCGTCATTTCAAGACTCGATTTGCAAAGGCTTCTTTGTAAACTCTACCAATTGGCAAGTGCTGGCCGTTTTCCATCGTCACGCTGTTTCCGGAGATTCTTTTAACCAAAGAAATATTGACCATATATGACTTGTGAACTTGGATAAAAGTTGTCGGGTCCAAAAAACCAAGCCAATATTTCAGCGATTCTGAGGAGAGATGCTTTTTTTCTCCTAGGTGGATTTCCGTGTAGTCACCATCTGATTTGATGAATTGTACTTCATTGATGATGATCTTCAAATGTTCATAGCCGGATTTTATAAATATTTTCTTTGGATAGTTTTCCTGTGTTTTAGCTAAGGCTGGCTCCTGAATAAGAGGTATTAGTTTTTGAGCCTTATTCACCGCCTGTACAAACCGGTCAAACGCAAAAGGCTTGAGCAGATAATCCACCACATCATACTCATAACTTTCAATCGCAAATTCTGAATATGCCGTGGTTAGAATGACTTTCGGAGACGCAGGTTTCAGCTTCAAAAATTCCATTCCCGATATTTTTGGAAGATGAATGTCTAGAAATATTAAATCTACAGCCTTGGTATTTAATAAGTTAAGCGCTTTTAAGGGATCTGAAAAGACCCCTTCTAATTCCAAAAAGCCATAATCCGAAATAAACTTTTGAAGTATTCTTTGGGCGGGAGCCTGGTCTTCTACAATGATGCAAGTCATGAAATGGTCGATAAGCTCATAGATAACCTTACGCGATATTGACAGTTCGCCTGCTCAATAGTCAATGTATGGGCATTGGGATAAAGAAAATCGAGTCTTTTTTTGACATTGACCAATCCAATGCCACTTTCCGTTGAGTTGCCTGAATCTCCCGCCTCAAGACCATTGGTACATTCAAAATACAACTCCTTTTGATTAAGTGTTATTAAAATGTTGATGTCAATATTTTCAGCCTGCTTGGCACTGTGCTTGAAGGCATTTTCTACAAAGACCATCAAAATTAATGGTGCAATCTGCAGGTGATTTGTGGGCATTTCCGACGTATCAAACCTTACCTTTCCTCTCCCCTCAATTTGCATTTCATAAAGTCGAATGACATTTTCCAACTGAGCGGTTTCCTTTATCAAAGGCACAAATTCATTTTTGCATTCATACAGCATATACCTCAATACATCAGACATCTCCAAGATAATTTGAGGTGTTTTTGGAGAGTTTTCAAGTGCGTATGAATAAAGATTATTTAAGTTATTAAACAGAAAGTGCGGGTTGAGTTGAGATTTCAGAAACCTTAACTCGCTTTCTTCTACAGAAGCTTTGAGTTCTTCCATTTGCAGTTGCTTTCGCATGATATCCCAGGCGAGTTTTAACCCTGAAAGTATGATGATGATTGGAAGTACGTCAGCAAGGGTATAAATTATTTTTCCAAATCGCTTACCTCTGTAGTCCGGGAAGTAAATGCGCTCTAATATTAGTTCCTCCATTAAAATTGCGCCGATAATGAGCAATACTAACAAGCTGAAAAACTGCCAAAACTTTCGTTGATAGAGAAACTGAGGTAGCAGTATGTAATTGATAAAGGCGGCCGCCATCGTATAATTAATAAAAAACACCACTTCGAATTGCTCAATTTTCGGTGGTTCTCCATGCTCTCGGTTGGCATCAATGGCAAAAATAAAAAACACCGTAAGATGAAGAATTGCCTGAAAAGGTATTTCCCATTTGGAAAAAGACAGTTTTTGTTGGAGATCTACCACACTTCAATGTTACATGGAATCCATGATAAATTTCAAACAATCAGGTTAGCGACTTGATTAATAGAGCGAACGACAACAAGTATCCCCTGAACGCCACAATTACTCATTTTGAAAACTCCAATGCTGTTTGGCGGAAAAGAATGGTTGTTCAAAGAGTTTTTTAGCAATCGGTTATTGGTGTCTGTTCCTTTGCACCATCATAAAAAAGAACGCCAGAAGATGAATCGAATCCTCCCACTTGTATGTATTATTTTTTCATTAGGTGTTCATGCTCAAGTAACCAAGATTATCACAGGAACGGTCATAGAAAATGAAGGGAATATACCCGTGGAATTCGCTACAGTGGCCTTGATGGATCCAGTATCGAACAAACCTATTTCTGGAGCGACGACAACAATTGACGGTACGTTTAGTCTCCGCACTGAGGTGGAAAAGTTTTATGTGGAGGTGAGTTTTATTGGTTTTGAAAAGCAAATAATCAAAGATTTTGAAAACGCAGGACGCAAAATCGATTTGGGAACCATAAGACTGAACATAAATCAACAACAGCTGGCGGCTATCGTGATAGAAGGAGAGAAATCTTCTACAGAATTTAGACTAGATAAGCGGGTTTTCAATGTTGGGTCTGACCTTAGCAGCAAAGGCGCCTCTGCACTCGATGTACTTACGAATGTGCCATCTTTCAATGTGAATATTGAAGGTCAGGTAAGCCTGCGAGGAAGTACAGGCGTACAAATACTTATCAATGGCAAACCCTCTGTACTGACGTCAAGTGATAACGGCAATGCATTGGGCAGCATCACCGCAGATATGATCGAAAAAGTAGAGGTGATTACCAATCCATCGGCAAAATACGAAGCTGAGGGCACTTCTGGTATCATCAATATTATTTTGAAAAAAGAAGAGAAGAAAGGAACGAACGGCTCCATCTCTTTAAACACTGGTGCGCCACACAACCATAGCGTCGGGCTGAGTCTCAATCATCGCGCGGAAAAATTTAATCTATTTTCACAATTCGGCGTGGGCTATAGAGAGTTGCCGCAATACAACGAAGCTATTAATCAGAACTTTCTGACTGATACCGTCATCAACTCGGCAGGTACAGAATACCGCAATGAGTTTTTCTACAATGTGATCGTTGGTGCCGATTATTACATCAATGACAACAATGTGATCACCCTTTCGGGAAACTATACTTTGGAGTTAGAAGACCAGCCCTCCAAGACCAATTTCCAATTAGTCAATGAAGGCGTGGTGTTATCAGAATGGGAGCGAAATGAGTCCACAGAAGCTAGCAACCCCAAATATCAGTTTGACCTTCAGTATAAAAAGGATTTTGCGGATCACAAAGAGCATGATTTGTTAGTCTCCGCTGTGGGGAGCTATTTTGCCAAAGATCAATCCTCCGATTTTACAGACAATACATTATCAGGTCAATCCGATAAGGATGCCTTACAAAAAACCGCTACGGAATTTGGTGAGAGACAGTACACCTTCAAAGTCGATTATACTCAACCATTTTTCGACTCGTTTTCTCTTGAAACCGGTGCTCAATATTTGATAAATGATGTTGGCAATGATTTTATGGTCCAAAATTTGGAAAATACGGTATGGGTAGTAGATCAAAACCAGACGAACAATTTTGAGTTTGACCAAAAGGTACTGGGCGTTTACAGTACAGTCGCCTACGAACAGGACAAATGGGGAGTTAAAGTAGGATTGAGAGTAGAAAATACGGAATTACAAACACTCCTTACGAATACCGATGAGGCCAACGATCGGAATTACACCAATTTTTTTCCAACCTTTCATTCTTCCTTCAAGCTAACACCACGTATGTCATTGCAAGGAGGCTATTCCAAAAGAATATACCGACCTAGACTTTGGGACCTCAATCCATTTTTCAACATTAGAAACAACTTTAGCATAAGACAGGGAAATCCTGATTTAATGCCCGAATTCACGGACTCCTTTGAGGTTGGAACCGTTTACAATGCTGACAAAATGTCGATGAATTTCGCGGTTTATCATCGATATACCACTGGAGTAATTGAACGAATTTCCGTTTTTGAAAATAATGTGAGCACGTCAAGACCTGAAAATATAGGAACAACCAACGCTACGGGTATTGAGTTTAATTCCAAATATGATCCGGTAAAATGGTTAACAGCCATGCTTGATTTTAATTACAACTATTTTGATCGAAAGGGCGCATTAGAGGGAAATGTGATTGATTTCAGCGCAAACCAATGGTCAACCAAGTTGAATACTCGATTCAAATTACCTGCCGACTTTGATATAGAAATCACTGGTCGATATCAGTCCAGCTATCAAACAGTCCAAGGGTCGATTTCAGATATGATTTTCTTTGACTTAGGCGCTAGAAAAAAGATTCTCAAAGGTAAAGGAGTAATTTATTCCAGTGTCCGAGATTTATTTATTGGAAGAGTCAATGAAAGCACGGTACTTCAACAAGACTTCTATCTATACAATCAGCGATATAGAGGACGTTTTTTCGTACTCGGAATGAGCTATGGTTTTGGAAAGGGGGAAGCCATGACTTATACTGGAGGAAGACGCTAGTCTTTAGCCATGTAATTGGAAATAAAGCCCTTAAAAAGTTGTTAGCGTTACGTTCTTACAGGAAATTCAAGCCAAAGGCTAATCATATCATGATTTTATAGCAACTGTTGCATTGAACTTCGGTATCAGACCAGGGCAAACGCATTTAAAATATATAGTCGGCCTGACTTTGAGGCTTGAGCATAGGTAGCCCTTGAGCTACCCCTTAGTCTCATATTTTTTAGTGTTTTTAAAAAACGCAAACCCGTCTGATT
>Ga0208770_1000910_pt1 | contig 16384 bp, 17 predicted proteins | sample AntAceMetag02UK9_FD_184771 | JGI IMG/M metagenome (GOLD analysis project Ga0208770, IMG submission 184771) | Saline lake microbial communities from Ace Lake, Antarctica - Antarctic Ace Lake Metagenome 02UK9 (SPAdes) (version 2) | ecosystem: Environmental > Aquatic > Non-marine Saline and...
GCTTTGTTCCAAAGGTTGCTTTTGTTTCTCATTCTACTTTTGGACAACCTCTTACAAGTAGAACCAAACATATAAAAAAAGCTGTTGAAATTTTAAAAAGTAAAAATGTCGATTTTGATTTTGATGGGGATATGCAGCCAGATGTTGCTCTGAACTCAGAATACAAAGAGCTTTATCCCTTTTCAAGTATTGTTGGAAATGCAAATATTTTAATAATGCCTGGACAACACAGTGCGGCTATTTCATATAAAATGATGAAGAGCTTGGGTAATACAAAGGTTATTGGACCCCTACTAATTGGCTTGGGTCAACCTATTGAAATAGCTCCTTTAAGATCCTCTACTTCTGAGATTATAAATTTAGCCTCTGTTGCCGCTTACTCTGCAGATGTAATTGATTATAAAAAAAATTAGTTCTTTTGAATTCTTAAGTCTTCAACCAAAACAATACTTGCTATAACATCCTTAACATCAAGTATTTCTTTTGCTTCATTTATTACTTCTTTTTTTTCTTCTTCTGTTAAAGAAATTCCATAAATAAATATTTTTTTCTTATAAGTGTCTATTTGGTAATTTGTTGAATTAATTTTTTTGTTGAAAATTAAAGCTGTACGTAATTGCGAGGTTATTAATAAATCTTTTGCTGATTGTTTAAAGTTAAAATCTTCTTTTAATTTAATATCATTTTTAACTGATCTAACCCCCTTAGTTTCCCAGGCTAATTTAGTAATTTGGAGTTTTTCTTCTGGATCGTCCACTTTGCCAGTTAAAAAAATTTTTCCATCTAAAACTTTTGTATTTACGGATAACAAATAATTTTTCTCTCTCAATATTAATCTTGCTGCTAGATTTTTTTGCATAACTGAGTCGTCTATTTGTGTGCCTAGAGATCTTGGGTCTAGCGCAATACTAACCCCCGTTCCAAAAATACCGTTTGAACTTATCCCTACACATCCCGTAAAAATTAAAAAGATTAAACTTATTAAAATAATTCTACTTTTCATTTTTTAATTTTAAACAGTAGCTGTAAATTTCTTTTTTTGGGACATTAGAGTTTTGGCTAATTAAATCAGTAATATCTTTAATGCTTAGTTTTTTAATCATTTTTTGAATGTTTTTTTTATCAGATTCTTTTAGAATTATCGAAGAGTTTCTTTCTTTTACCTTTTCAGAAATAACAATTGTTAACTCTCCTTTTGGATCAGACGTAAAAGGTTCAAGCTTATCAATGTCAGTTCTGATAAATTCTTCGTAAAACTTGGTCATTTCTCTACATATTAAAATTTTTCTGTCGCTAAAGTACTGCTTTATATCTTTGACCGACCTATTAAATTTTCTTGGTGAAATAAAAAAAACAATAGAACCATCTAAATTTCTTAGTTTTTCAAAATCTTCCTTTAATTTATTATTTTTTTCCGAAAAAAACCCGTAGAAGAAATATTTTTCACTAAAGCCACTTATGGATACCGCTGATGAAACTGCAGAAGCACCTGGTATTGGATAAATATCAATTTTATTAATTAAACACTCGTTAATTAATATTGCACCAGGATCTGATATAGAGGGTGTTCCCGCATCAGAAATCAAAGAAACAATACAATCTAATTTTAAAATTTCAATAATTTTTGATAAGTTTTTTTTTTCGTTGAATTTATGATTTGAAATAAGCTTAGACTTAATTTCATAACGATCTAACAAATGTTTTGAAGTACGTGTATCTTCACACAGTATATAATCTGATTTTTTTAGGACTTCTAGGGCTCTTAAAGTAATATCGCTTAAGTTTCCAATTGGTGTGGAAACTATATAAAGGCCACTTTTAACTTTATTATTTATATTGTCAGTGTGTAGAATCATTAAATTATAAACGTTATAATAATAGCATTAAAATGAAAAAAATTATTAAAATTATATTACTTTTAACACTAACCTTCTCTATTAGTGCTGGGAACGTAAAAGCAAATGAAAAAATTAGGGTTGGCTTGCTTGTTCCATTAACAGGTAAAAATTCTGAAATTGGTCAATCTATAATTAAATCTGTAAGACTTGCTATTAATAAAATTAATAACCCATTAATTGAAATCCTTCCAAAGGATACAGGGTCAAGTCCTGAAATAACTTTAGGGGCTGCAAAAGAATTGGCTGACTCAGGAGTAAAAATAATAATTGGCCCTGTATTTAATGAAAGTTTAATTTATCTTGATGAGCTTAATGAAATAACTTTTTTAGCACTAACAAACAAAAATAATAATTTTTCAAAAAACATTATTAATGCTGGAATAAATGCAACTTCTCAATTAAATGCAATAAAAAAATTTATAAAAATTAATGAAATTAAAAAAACTATTTTTTTAACTCCAGATGTGAATTTTAAAAATGAAATTGAAGAAGCCATATCTAATTCTAAGATAAAAATATTAGAAAATTATATTTATGATACTGATCCTACTAAACTTACAGAGCAAATTGAAAAAATTACACACTACGAAATTAGAAAACAAAACCTAGAAGATGAAATAGTAAGACTGGAAAAATCTAACCAAAGCAATAAAGAGTACTTAATTGAAAGATTAAAAAAAAGAGATACTCTTGGTGGTATTAATTTTGACGCAATAGTAATTTCAGATTTTGATGAAAGTTTAAAAAGTGTAACTACCTCGTTATTATATACCGACGTATCTCCGAGAGAAAAATATTTCATAACTCTTAATCAATGGTTTGATGAATCTCTTCTTAAGGAAACAAGTTCACAGCCACTTTATTTTCCATCTGTAAATAAAAGTAATTATGATGATTTTTCATCTGAATATTTTGAAAAATATAATCAATATCCAAATCAACTGTCTTTTTTAAGTTATGATTTAGTTGGTCTTATTTATTATTTAATACTTCAAAATAATTCAATTGTAGACGAAAACATGTTTTCAAAAAAAACTCTATTTAAAGGTAAGGTTGGAATCTTTGAAATTAAAGATAATAAAATTAATCATATTTTGAATTTTTACAAAGTTGAAGACGAAGAGTTTAAAAAAATTTTTTAATTTTTTTAAAGGCCTTAAATCTATGATCTATTTTATATTTTTCAGATGATTTCATTTCACCAAAGGTAACTTTTCTTCCTTTGGGTATAAAAATTGGATCATATCCAAATCCATTTTTACCTTTTATAGTGGGTGAGATACAGCCTTCAATTTTACCAACGGAACTTATTAATTTTTTATTTGAATTATAGATAGTTAGTGCACAAACGAACCTGGCTTTAATTTTTTTTTGTTTCCAGTTTTTGTCTTTTTTATCTAATTCTGTAAAAACTCTATTCATGGCTTTTTTAAAATCTCCTTTTTTCCCCCCCCATCTTGCTGAATAAATTCCTGGTTCCCCTTTTAAAATATCGACTTCTAGACCAGAATCATCGGACAAACATGCTATTTTAGATATTTTTGAAAAATATCTTGCCTTAATTAAAGAATTTTCTTCAAACGTTTTTCCATTTTCTGGTGGACTTTTAATTTTAAAATCTAAAGGAGAACATATTTCAAGGTTATTAGGCAACAAATCCTTAATTTCTTTAAGTTTTCCCTTATTATTTGTTCCAACCAATAGTTTGGTAATTTTTTTTTTTAGCATCTAGCAATTATTAAATTTCATACCATATAAGTCCCTATGGAAAAAGAGCAAAACACTAATTCTGAAAATCAAAATAAAGAGGCTGAAGAAATTACAACAGAAGAGCTAAATAAAGAAACACAACCCGATGCGCCTGAAAATAAGGAAGAAATTAAAGAGCTTACTTCTGAAGAAAAGATTGTCGAACTAGAAGACAAGATTGCTAGAGCTTTTGCAGAAATGGAAAACCAAAGAAGAAGGCTTGAAAAGGAAAAAGATGATGCTTTAGATTATGGTGGTTTTTCTTTTGCTAGAGAGGCCCTAAATTTAATTGATAATCTAGAGAGATCAAAACAAATTCTAGAAAGCGATGAATTATTGAAAGATACAGAGGCTCTTAAAAAAACCTTAGAACATTTTGAAATTATAAGTAATGACATGGTCTCAATTTTTTTAAAAAATGGAATTACCCCTATAGTTTCTGTTGGAAAAAAACTAGATCCAAATCAACATCAAGCTATGATGGAGATTGATGATGATCAAAAAGAGCCTGGTACAATTGTTCAAGAAATTCAAAAAGGGTTCATGATGAAAGACAGACTTTTAAGGCCAGCGCTAGTTAGTGTATCAAAAAAAACTAAATTAGAAAAAGAAGAAAAAAACGATGAAAATAAAGAAAATTTGGAAAATTAATAATATTTATCAGAACTTGTAGATTAAAAATTAACACTTATATGAAACGTAGGATTTAAATTATGAGCAAAATTATAGGAATAGATTTAGGAACAACAAATTCATGCGTGTCTATCATGGAAGGTAGTCAACCAAAAGTTTTAGAAAATGCAGAGGGTGCAAGAACAACTCCTTCAGTTGTTGCATTCACTGAGGATGGGGAAAAGCTAGTAGGACAACCTGCAAAAAGACAAGCTGTAACCAATCCTGAAAATACTATATTTGCTGTTAAGAGATTAATCGGAAGAAATTTTGAAGACCCTACTGTAAAAAAAGATATCGCTGTAGCTCCTTTTAAAATTGTTAACTCAGAAAAGGGCGATGCGTGGATTGAAGCTAGAGGAGTAAAATATTCACCGTCTCAAATTTCTGCTTTCATACTTCAAAAGATGAAAGAAACTGCTGAAAAATATTTAGGACAAGAAGTAACTAAAGCTGTTATTACAGTTCCCGCATATTTTAATGACGCTCAAAGACAAGCAACAAAAGATGCTGGTAAAATCGCAGGTCTTGAAGTTTTAAGAATTATTAACGAACCAACTGCTGCTTCTCTAGCTTATGGTTTAGATAAAAAACAAAATAAAATAATTGCTGTTTATGATTTAGGTGGAGGAACTTTTGACGTATCTATTCTTGAATTAGGTGATGGTGTGTTTGAAGTTAAGTCTACAAATGGAGATACATTTTTAGGCGGAGAAGATTTTGACAACGCTATAGTTGATTACCTAATTGGTGAGTTCAAAAAAGATAGCGGCATTGATCTAAAAACAGATAAATTAGCACTTCAAAGACTAAAAGAAGCTGCTGAAAAAGCAAAAATTGAATTATCTTCTGCAGAACAAACAGATGTTAATTTACCATTTATAACTGCAGATAAAACGGGACCAAAACATATTAACTTAAAGATGACTAGAGCAAAACTAGAAGCTTTAGTTGAGGATTTAATTTCAAGAACTTTACCTCCGTGTAAAACTGCTCTTAAAGATGCAGGCCTTACAGCAAACGAAATTGATGAAGTTGTAATGGTTGGTGGAATGACAAGAATGCCAAAAGTTTTAGCAGAAGTTAAAAACTTCTTTGGTAAAGAGCCAAATAAAAGTGTAAACCCTGATGAGGTTGTTGCAATGGGTGCTGCAATTCAAGCTGGAGTTCTTCAAGGCGATGTTAAGGATGTGCTTCTTTTAGATGTAACTCCTCTATCACTTGGAATTGAAACGCTAGGCGGTGTATCAACAAAATTAATTGAAAAAAATACAACAATACCAACGAAAAAAAGCCAAGTATTTTCTACAGCGGATGATAGCCAGCCTGCGGTATCAATAAGGGTACTTCAAGGTGAAAGAGAGATGGCCTCTGACAATAAAATGTTAGGAAATTTTGAATTGGTAGGTATTGCACCAGCACCAAGAGGCATTCCTCAAATCGAAGTAACTTTTGATATTGACGCTAATGGAATTGTTAGTGTTTCTGCAAAAGACAAAGGAACTGGCAAAGAACAAAAAATTCAAATCCAAGCTTCAGGTGGCTTAAGTGATGAAGAGATTGAAAAAATGGTTAAGGATGCTGAAGCAAACAAGGAAGAGGATAAAAAGAAGAGAGAATCTGTGGATGCTAGAAATCAAGCAGACACACTTTTACATTCTACTGAAAAAAATCTAAAAGAACATGGCGCTAAAGTTTCTGATGCTGATAAAAAAGAAATCGAAGATGCTTCCTCTGACTTAAAAGAAGCTATCAAGGGAACTGATACCGAAGCTATTAAGAAAAAAACTGAAACTTTAGTTCAAGCTTCTATGAAATTAGGCGAAGCAATTTATAAGTCTCAAGAAAAAAAAGAAGGCTCATCTAAAGAAGGTGATAAAAATGATGAAGGAAAAAAAGACGATAATGTAGTTGATGCTGACTTTGAAGAAGTTAAAGAAGAAAGCAAAGAGGGCAAAGAAGAAGATAAAGAAAAAAGCGCCTAAGTCTTACAACAACAATCATCTTAAAGTAACTTATGGCTAAAAGAGATTTTTATGACGTCTTGGGTGTTAGTAAAAGTGCAAGCCCAGAAGAATTAAAATCGGCCTACAGAAAATTAGCAGTAAAATATCACCCAGATAAAAATCCAGGAGACAAGGCATCTGAAGATAAATTCAAGGAAGCTGGTGAGGCGTATGGCATTCTTTCAGATAAAGAAAAAAAACAAAACTATGATAACTTTGGCCATGCTGCCTTTGAGGGTGGAGGTGGAGGAAGACAAGGTGGAGGTTTTGGTGGTGCTGATTTTTCAGACATTTTTGAAGATTTTTTTGGCGATTTTGGAGGTGGTGGAAGCTCAAGAGGAAGAAGAAATACTAGTAATAAAGGCTCCGATTTAAGATATGATTTATCAATTACTCTTAAAGAAGCTTATGAGGGTAAAAAACAAGATATTAAATTTTCAACTACTGAGAAATGTAACACTTGTAAGGGCAATGGGTCTAAACCAGGTCACTCACCTGATAGATGCACTGTTTGTGGTGGAAACGGTAAAGTAAGATCTAACCAAGGTTTTTTTACAGTACAACAAACCTGCCCTCAATGTGCGGGCTCTGGGGAAGAAATCACCCACCCATGTAATGATTGTAATGGCCAAGGCAATAAACAAGCTTCAAAAAAAATATCAGTAACAATACCAAAAGGTGTTGATGATGGAACACGAATAAGATTGGCTGGTAAGGGAGAGGCTGGCACTAAAGGTGGAGCAAGTGGTGATTTATATCTATTTATTAATGTTAAATCTCATGACTTGTTTAAAAGATCTGATGAAAATTTATTTTTTGAATTTCCCATATCTATTGCTGATGCAGCCTTAGGTGTTAGTATTGAGATACCAACGATTGATGGTGGAAAAGCAAAAATTAAAATACCTGATGGAACTCAAAATGGTAAACAATTTCGATTAAAAGGAAAAGGCATGCCATATATGCGTGGCAGTGGGAATGGTGATCTTTATGTTCAGGTAAATACTGAGGTTCCAGTCTCATTAAATAAAGAACAAAAAGAGTTACTTGAAAAATTTAGGGAAATAGAAAACGAGAAATCAAATCCCAGCATCAAACAATTCTTTCAAAAAGCTAAAAGTTTTTGGAAAAACTAAAAGACTAATTAGTTAAAAAAGGTTAATATTTTCCTAAATGAAAAAAATTAATTTAGCAATATCAGGCTGTCTTGGTAGAATGGGTCAACAGCTAATTAAATCTTCAAAATCAAATAAAAACTTTAATTTGGTAACACTTACCGAAAATAAAATTATTAATAAAAGAATAGCAGGAATAAAGCCTAACTTGAACACAGATCAAGCTTTTAAAAATACCGATATCATAATAGATTTTACTGTACCTAGGTGCACTCTTGATATCCTTAAAATTGCTTCTAAATTAAAAAAAAGAGTAGTGATTGGAACAACTGGCTTTACTCAAAAAGAGGAAGCTTTAATCAAAAGTTTTTCAAAAAAAATTCCCATACTAAAAGCTGGAAATATGAGTTTGGGGGTTAACTTGTTAATGTATTTAACAGAAATAGCGTCAAAATCCCTAAATGATGAATATTTGAGCAAAGTATTTGAGGCTCATCATAGACATAAAAAAGATTACCCGTCAGGAACTGCTTTAATGCTTGGAAAAGGAATAGCTGATGGAAAAAATAAAAATCTTTATAATTTAATGGGTAAAAAATTTTTAAATAAAAAATCTTTTCCATATGGGAAAAAAATTAACTTTAACTCAATTAGAAAAGGTGAAATTATTGGAAAACATGAAGTTACATTTTCAAGTGGAAAAGAGATAATAAAACTAAATCACGAGGCATTTGATAGAGCTCTTTACTCAGATGGTGCTTTAGCTGCAGCAAAATGGCTTATCAATAAAAAACCTGGACTTTACTCAATGAGAGATTTGTTGAACTTTAGATAATGGATGAAAAAGAAAAAGCAAAAAAAATACTAAAAATTTTAAATAAGATTTATCCGACAACCCCTATTCCACTAACGCACACAAATAATTTCACTCTCTTGATGTCGGTTCTTTTATCGGCACAATGCACAGACCTAAATGTTAATAATGTAACTAAAAATATATACCCAAAATATAATAAACCTGAACATTTTGTAAAATTGGGTAGAAAAAAAATTGAAAAATTAATTAAAAGTATTGGTCTCTTCCGGGTTAAAGCAAAAAGCGTTTATTTGATGTCTAAGCAGCTTCTAGAAGAGCACCGTGGTAAAGTTCCTAAAAGCTTTGAAGAGCTAGAAAAACTGCCTGGTGTCGGGCATAAAACAGCAAGTGTGGTCATGTCTCAAGGCTTCGGGATACCAGCTTTTGCAGTTGACACTCACATTCATAGACTAGCTCAAAGATGGGGCTTAACAAATGGTAAAAATGTTATTCAAACTGAAAAAGATTTAAAAAGATTATTCCCAATAAAAATATGGAGCAAATTACATTTACAAATAATTTATTATGGAAGAGAATTTTGCAAAGCTAGAAAATGTTATGGTTTGACTTGTAAAATTTGTACGACTTGTTATCCTAACCGAAAAAATCCAGTTAACGCAAAAAAAGCTTAATATGAAAATACTAGGAATTGGCAATGCAATTGTTGATGTTATATGTAAAGTAGAAGATCAATACTTGAGTGATAATGAATTAACAAAAAGCACAATGAAATTAGTTGATGAACATGAATTTAAAAAACTTTTATCAACTCTTAAGATTGAACAAACTATTTCCGGTGGATCAGTTGCAAATTCTATTGTTGGACTATCTCAATTAGGAAATGATGTTGGATTTATAGGCAAAGTTAATGCTGATGATTTAGGGCAAAAATATGAAGAAGGTTTAACTAAAGAAAAAGTTCAATATTTTTATTATAAAAAAAAGGAAGTTTCACCCACTGGAACTTGTTTAATCTTAATCACACCCGATGCAGAAAGAACAATGGTTACATTTTTAGGGATTGCTGGAAAAATTACCGAAAATGATATTGATGAAAAGGCTGTAAAAGAAAGTGAAATGATATTTTTAGAAGGATACTTATGGGATAAAGGAGAACCAAAGGCAGCTTTTGACAAGGCAATGTCACTTTCTAATAACCGAGTAATGTCCTTATCAGATCAGTTTTGTGTAGAAAGACACAAGAGTGACTTTTTAGATTTAGTTAAAAATAAGCTTGATATGACTTTTACTAATGAGCAAGAAATTAGATCGTTAATTGATGCTAAAAGCTTTGAGGATATTATTGAATTTGGAAAACAATTAGGAAAAATTTTAATTATTACACGTGGTGAAAAAGGGAGTGTGGCTATTAAAAATCAAGAGATTATAGAATGTCATAGTAAACCTGATTTAAAAATTGTAGATTTAACAGGCGCTGGAGACCTCTTTGCAGCTGGTTTTCTTCATGGTTTTATTAATAATATTCCAATAAAGGAATGTCTTGAAAAAGGAACCGAAATGTCTTCAAAGATAATCCAAAAAGTTGGTGCTAGGCTGGATTAAGATATATTACTTAATAAAATAGCCACTTTTGTCACTTAATATAAAGTTTTCATCCTTAAACAAACTACTTATTTTTTTTCGTAATCTATAAATATGTGTTTCTACTGTATGAGTTTCAGTATTTGAAGAATATCCCCAAATATTTTTTTGTAAATCAGCAACATCCTTTTTGCTTTTTTTATTATCTAAATATAAAATAATTTCAATTTCTTTTTCTGTTAATTTTAAATTTAAATTACCTTTGGAAAAAAATTTAGAATTTAAATTTAATTCATAGCCTTTAATAATAATTTTAGATTGATGGTTAAATTTTAATTTGATTAGTTTAATATTGATTAGTTCTAATAATTTTTCCAAAGATAGGGGTAAATTATCAAAATCTAAAATGTTCTTATTATTTCCTAATAATTTAGGTTTAATTTTTGAAATTATTAAACAATTTTTTATATCTAAATTATTATTTTTTTGGAAATCTTCATCATTTTCAAATTTTATTATTTTAAATGATAAATTGTCTTTTATCTCATCTAAGATTTCATATAATGAATTATAATTTATAATAAAAACATTTTGCATAATTATATTTAATTATTTCCTATGATAATTCATGTACCAAATAAAAACACTCTTATAATTGATGATTTTAAATTTAAATGTTGTGTCGGAAAAAATGGCTTAAATTTCAATAAACAAGAGGGTGATTATTCAACACCTAAAGGCTTATTTAATTTGAAAAAATTATATTTTAGGAAAGATCGTGTCGGTATCCCCAAATATAAAATAAAAAAAAAAGGTATCACAAAAAATATGGCATGGTGTGATAATCCAAGTGATAAAAGATATAATGAAGAAATTCAAACTCAGAATAAACATTTAAAAGAATATTTATATAGGAAAGATTATAAATACGATTATTTAATCACAATTGATTATAACCATAATAAAATTCCAAATAAGGGTAGTGCTATATTCATTCATCTAACAGATAATTATAAACCAACAGCAGGCTGTATAGCGTTAAAGAAGAAAGATTTTGAAATTTTACTAAAGTTAATTAAAAAAAATACCAAAATAAAAATTGGCTAATTTCTATTTCCAAAAATTTTTGATCCAATTCTTAAATAAGTTGCGCCATGTTTTGCTGCATCAAGGTAATCATTGGACATGCCCATGCTTAGCTCTTTAACATTTATTTTTTGTGCAAGATTTTTCATTTTTATAAAGTATTCCTTAGTATTATCATCCTTAGGTGGTAAACACATTAATCCAACAATGTTTAATTTTAAATCTCGGATACATAAATTGTAAAATTCATTTAATTTACCTAGCGAAATCCCAGACTTTTGAATTTCGTTACCAATGTTAACTTGAATAAATATCTTTAAAGATTTTTTTTTTTTTTTTTGCTCAATTGAGATTTTTTCTGCCAAATTAATATTATCTAATGAATGTACATAATCAAATAAATCAACAACATACTTCACTTTATTAGTTTGAATTTTTCCAATCATGTGAAGTTTAACATTTGGGTAATCTAACTTAATATGTTTCCATTTTAATAAAGCTTCTTGCACTTTATTTTCACCAAAATCTTCATGTCCATACTTAATTAAGGGCAAAATATTATTCATTTCGTATGTTTTGCAGACAGCAATAATTTTAGGACGAAACTTAGATACGTTAATTTTTTGCTGTATTTCATTTTTTATTAAGTTTAATTTATCAATTATCATATGTATAAAAATTTTAATGAAACTTATCATTTTATCGATAAATTTAAAGAAGACGATTTAATTAAGCTACACAATAAAATATCATTAATTTATCGAAATTATGAAAAAAAGACAAATATTAATGTAATTAAAAAAATTAAACATTTTTGTAAAAAAGCAAATAGAAAATTTTATTTAGCGAATGAAATTAAACTTGCACTTAGTCTTAATCTTGATGGTGCATATATTCCATCATTTAATAAAAGCTTTAGACATAATTCCTATATTACTAAAACAAATTTTAAATTAATTGGATCTGCACATAATTTAAAAGAAATACTAATTAAACAAACTCAAAATGTTGATTTAATCTTCATCTCACCTATTTATAAAACTAAGAAAAAAGAAAAATTTTTAGATACTTATAGATTTATTAATTTAAAAAAATTGACTAAAAAAAAAGTTATTGCTTTAGGAGGCATTAATTATTCTAATTTTAAAAAATTAAGATTCACGGATTGTTATGGTATCGCTAGCATTTCTTCTATAAAAAGTTATTACAATGGAAAATCAAATTAAAATAATTTTAAAATATTTTAACTCAGGTAATTATAAGCGAGTAATTGAGAAATCACAAAGATTACAAAAAAAATATTCTCAAAGTTCATATTTAGATAATCTGTTGGGGTCAGCTTATTTAAAAATTGGAGATAATAAAAATGCAAAAATTAATTTTGAATCTTCAATAACTAAATCACCTGAAAATATTGCAGCATTAAATAATTTAGCAAATTTAGAAAAAAATAATGGTAATTATAAATCAGCACAAAAAATTTATTTAAAAATTTTAAAACTTGATCAAAATTATATAAATGCTCTAGTAAATTATGCAAATCTTAAAATGGATATGGGTGATTCTGATGGTGCTATAAAAACCCTAACTAAAGCAATAGCAATTGACCCTAGTAACAGTATTGCACTTTTTAATTTAGCTACTGCTTATTTAACACTTGGTCAAAAAACTAAATCATTAAAATATGCTCTTAGGTCTTCAGAAATTAATCCTAATTTTACATCTATAGATAAATTAATTTCAGTTATTAAAACGTATAATAAAGATGATGACCACTTTATAAGAATGAAAAATAAATTAAATGATTTAAATATAAACCAATTTAATAAAATCTATCTAAATTTTGCTATTGCAAAAGCTTACCAAGATATGGGTGAAAATAAAAAATTTATTGAACACATTATTACTGGTAATGCCTTAAGAAAAAAAATTTCGAATTATGACATAAAAAAAGATATCAATTTATTAAATAATATTAAATTAATGTTTAAAAATATTGATTATTCAAAAGTGAAATTGTCCAACAATAACAAAAAGATAATTTTTGTTGTAGGTATGCCAAGATCTGGCACTTCTTTAGTTGAACAAATTTTATCCTCACATAGTAAAATTTATGGTGCAGGTGAATTGCCTTTTTTAAAGCAAAGCATCCTAGAGAAGTTTAATAAAGAATTTTTTATGCACGACTCTTTCTCAAATTTAAATGAAATTTCAAAAAATTATATTGAAAATATTTCCTTCCTTTCTGGCACAAATGAATATATTTTAGATAAAAATCCGCTCAATTTTATTTGGATTGGCTTTATCAAATTACTATTTCCAAATGCAAAAATTATTCATATAAAAAGAAATTCAAAAGATACCTGCTTTTCTTGTTTCAAAGAATTGTTCGAGAATTTACATTTTACTCACGATCAATATGATTTATCTACATTCTATAATTCTTATAATGATTTAATGAATTTTTGGAATTCTAGCCTTAAAAATTATATCCATACACTAAATTATGAAGACTTAGTAGATTCAACCAAATCAAATGTTATACAAATGCTCAAATTTTGTGAATTAGATTTTGAAGAAAATTGTTTAAATTTTAAAGAAAACAAAAGTGCAGTTAGAACGATAAGCATCTCTCAAGTAAGAAACCCTATTTATAAAAGTTCTGTAGGTTCTTACAAGTATTATGAGGAGAATTTAAAGATTTTATTTGATAATTTAAAATAAAAAAACGGCCCTATTATTAAATAGGGCCGTTTAAATAAATTTAAATACTTATATTAGAATGCTAAAGCTAAACTAAGTTCTGTATTATCAGCAGTCACACCTACTGTGCCATCCACGTTATCAGCACTGTTAATAGCAAGTCTAACTGACGCAGAACCCATAGAGTAAGCAGCTTGGTAACCTTTTGATTCTTCAGTTACGTGGGCAGAACCAGCATTTGTTTTTTCGTTATCATTTATACTGTATGATACTGAAAAGTTTTCATTTACGTTAAATGCAATACCGTATGCAGTAACTCTAGCGCCTAGAGATCCACCATTATTATTCACATCTGATTGTTGATAACCAACTGTAACTGCACCCATAGTGTAGTTTGCAGCAGCTGTAATTTCAGTGTTATCTGTTGCAGTACCAATATTATCAGTTTCAGAATAACCTGCAGCTAATGTTAAACCATCAATTCCTGGTAGAGCACTTGTAAGAGCCATGTTCCAGTTTGATCCAGTTTTAACAGTATTTGCACCGGCACCTGCACTGTTGAAATCTGACGCAGCTCCTGGTGCTGATGGGTTAATCTCTAGTGAAATACCAACACCAGATACAGTGTTAGAATAACCAATTACGTTAGTGTTTCCCGCTACATCGATTCCATGTTCTAATGAACCAACCATGTGATCTGCTTGTTCATATGCAGTTGGAACTTTATTTTCTAGAGTTGAAATACCAAATGCACCAACACCTTGGTCAAATCCTAATGTACCTAGATCACCCATATCTAATTTTAATATTGATGAATCTGTAGCCATGCTTTGTCCAGCAACAAAGTTTGTTTTTACACTATAAGTAAAACCATTATCTAGCTCACCAGATCCTATGATATTAATGTCATGTGACATACCGAATGGGTTACCAGTAGTAGCACTTGCGCCTCCAGTTGAACCACTATTACTAGCGTAAGTCATTTCTGAACTTCCTGTAAGTACTATATCAGCATTAACAGAAAGCATTGCAAGTGAACCAGCTAAAGCTGATATACCTACTTTTTTAAAGTTATTCATTTTGTTCCTTTTGTTATTTATTATTAACGTTAATTAAACATTTTTATCAAATCACGAATATAAATGTAAATTATGTATTAAGTTTTGTATAATATTCATAATATGTGATAAAAATATCACATATTTTGCTAAATTTTTACTAAACATGCAGATAAATAATGATAAGACATGTATCTTTTATGAAAAACTATTTTAACTTTTTTATTAAATTTACCTTTTTATCCTTAATTTTGTTAATTGCAAATTCTTGTGGGATATATAGGTCCGCCCCTGCTAAGGATATACCGGTCAATGTAAATGATCGTGTAAAAAAAAATCAAGCAGAAGGAAAAGGCTTTAGGCTTGGTGGAAATAATAATGGTGGCACCTTTCAATTTGCATCTTCTAATCCTCTGTGGAGAGCAAGTTTAGATGTTTTAGATTTTATGCCAATAATAAACGCGAGCTACAGTGGTGGCATAATTATTACAGATTGGTATGATGAAAATGATAGCAAAAGCTCAATTAAAATTACTGTAAAATTTTTATCAAATGAAATCCGACCCGATGGACTTGAAGTGTTAGTTTATAAAAAAAATTGTAAATCCTTTGAGAGTTGCCAATCTAACAAAGAAGATGGTAAAATAAATAGTGAACTGAAATTTGCAATACTTAAAAAAGCTGCTCAAATTGAAAAAACCGATTTAGTAAAAAAAAATAATTAATAATTTTTTAAAATAAAAATCCAAGTATAAAATGTATTCATGGAAAGATATAATTTTAAAACTGTCGAAGAAAAATGGCAAAACTTTTGGGCAAAAAACAAATCGTTTAGTGCAAAGGTTATAAAAAATAAAAAAAAGTTTTATTGCTTAGAAATGTTTCCTTATCCTTCTGGGAAAATTCATATGGGACATGTAAGAAATTATACTATTGGTGATGTTCTTGCGCGATATAAATCTCTTCAGGGTTATAATGTCCTTCATCCAATGGGTTGGGATTCCTTTGGTATGCCCGCAGAGAATGCAGCCCGTCAAAATAATTTAGATCCAAAAGATTGGACTGAAAAAAATATTTTAACAATGAAAGATCAACTTAAGAAATTAGGTCTTTCAATTGATTGGGATAGAGAAATATCTACCTGTTCCCCAGATTATTATAAACATCAACAGCGATTTTTCTTAGAACTCTATGATAAAGGTCTAGTTTACAGAAAAGAAAACTATGTTAATTGGGATCCAGTTGACCAAACAGTGCTTGCAAATGAACAAGTAATAGATGGAAAGGGCTGGAGATCGGGTGCCCCCGTTGAAAGGAAAAAGCTTAGTCAATGGTTTTTTAATATATCTAAATTTTCAGATGATCTTCTTCAGGGTCTTGATCAACTTAATGAATGGCCCAATAAAGTCAAGGTTATGCAAAAGAATTGGATTGGTAAATCTTTTGGCTGTGAAATAGATTTTAAAGTTGAGGGAAATCCAGAGGTTAAAAATATTAGTTGTTTTACAACAAGACCCGACACCTTATTTGGGTTTTCATTTTTGGCCGTATCGGTTGATCATCCAATATCAAAACTATATGAAAACAACGAAGAGTTTATTAAATTTAAAGACAAATGTTCAAAAACAGGAACAACAGAGGAATCTATTGCGCAAGCCGAAAAAATTGGATTTAAAACTAATTTAACTGCAATAAACCC
>Ga0208770_1000915_pt1 | contig 16325 bp, 15 predicted proteins | sample AntAceMetag02UK9_FD_184771 | JGI IMG/M metagenome (GOLD analysis project Ga0208770, IMG submission 184771) | Saline lake microbial communities from Ace Lake, Antarctica - Antarctic Ace Lake Metagenome 02UK9 (SPAdes) (version 2) | ecosystem: Environmental > Aquatic > Non-marine Saline and...
AGTTATAAACAGTTTGTGGCGATCATAGCGGAGTGAAAAAACCTGATCCCATTTCGAACTCAGTCGTGAAGGCCTCCAGCGCCGATGGTACTTAGTCTTAAGGCTTGGGAGAGTAGGACGTCGCCTAATTAAATAGATATCAGCATCATATTTACGATTTTAAAGAAAAATTATTTGATCAAATCAATCACTTTTCAAAAAATCAATTAAAAAAAAATTTGAAATTAAACCTTCTAGTTAATGGGTTTAGATAAAACTTTATCACTCATTAATATTGAATTATAAATTTTAATAAAGTTCTTAAATTTATTATTTATATCTAAAGTATAATTAAAATAAAGAGGGTTTTTTAACAGTAGTTTCATATTTATATTATCTTTAGGTTTAATAATTTGCCAGTTATGAAAAAAAATATTGAAAAAAACTCCAGAACTATTGCATCTTTCTATATATTTAAAAATAAAATCATTAGGAACGATAGGAAAATAAAACGGTGAGCCGTAATAAATATTTTTAAAAATATTTTTTAATGAAATTCCAGATTCTTTTGGTGGGGAGGTACCATTATTTTTAAAAAAAGGACAACTAGATATATAAATTTCAGTCAAATCATTATTATAATTAAAGTTATTTTGATTAAAGTAATTTGATTTATATTCGAATCCCTCCTTTTTTAAAATTCTATCGAAAGAAGAATTGTATTGTAATTGTGGGCCTCTAAAACCAGTAGGTTTAAATTCATTTATAAATTCTTTTGATTTTTTAATTTGATCAATAAGAATTATATCAGATTTAAGGATAGTGTGATCGTAAGTATGAAAAGCTATTTCATGACCAGCTTTCCTGATTTCAAAAATTAAAGAATTTTTCCACTCTAATTGTTGAGAAACAACAAAAAAAGTAGCTTTATTTTTAGAATCTTCTAATAATTTTAATAGTTCATAAATTGAGTGATTAAGATATCCAGCATCTAAAGTTTCTCTTTCTTTTGAAGTTAAGGAAATAAATTCAGGTAATTCAGGATATACCCAAGATTCTAAACCAAATGATAATAAATTTTGCAAAGGTTTACTTTTTTTAAAAATAATATACATAAGTAATCATCATGAATAAAGATATAAATAAAAAATCTGAATACTATTGGGATAATAAAATTTTAGAATGGGAAAAGTCTTATTTTGATAATGGCTTAGACACAAAACCAAATTTCATTGAAAAAATAGCATCTAAATTTAGAGGACCTCTAATCATAAGAAAGCAAAACCTTATAAGTCTAATTTCAAGCAATATAAAAGATCTTAGAATATGTGAGTTTGGATGTGGAACGGGTGATTTAAGTGAAATACTAATTCAAAAAGGAGCTGCCAGTTATGTTGGAATAGATATATCGCAGTCAGCAGTCAATTTTGCAAATAATAAATTTTTAAAAAATTCTAAAATTTCTTTCTCAAAATCAGATGTTGCAGATTTAAATAATATTCCTGATGCAGACTTATATTTCGGCTTAGGCTTTATAGACTATCTCACTTTAGAAGAAAATATTAAGCTTTTTGGATATTTAAATAATAAAAAATTTATTTTCTCTTTTCCTGAAAAAAAAATAAACATAATTAATATTTTACAAGAAATATATTTAAGAATTATGTCTTGTCCAAAATTTTTCAAATTTAAAAAAAAATCTTTTGATCATTTGAATTATGAATTCACTGATATTAATAATCAGGTATACATTAAGAATTTTTAACTAATAGTGAAGTCTGTTTCATTTGTAATTCCGACTTATAATTCTTCTAATTATATAGCTGGATGTCTAAATTCTATAGTAAACCAGAATGTTTTAGATTACGAAATAATTATTGTAGATGGTGGTTCAAGTGATAATACACTTGAGATAATTGCAAGTTATAAAAATGTTAAGGTACTTGATAATGCTTTAGTAACAGCTGAATCGGCAAAAAAAATAGGCATATCTCATTCAATAAGCGAATATATTTGTTTAATCGATTCTGATAATTTACTTTCTGATGATTATATCAGAAGGTCTATAAATTTATTTGAATCAGATAAAGAGATACAAGGTGTTGAGCCTATTAAATTTACCTATAATGAAAATTTAGGTATAATTGATAAATATTGTTCACTAATGGGTGTTAATGATCCAATGAATTTATATTTTGGTAATTATGATAAACTTTCAGTGCTTTTTAATAGATGGACTAATATTAATTTTGAGGTAACTTTAAGTAATAAGCAAAATAAAAATGATAAAGTTTACTTGTTTGAGGGGAGTAAAATTCCAACTTTTGGAGCAAATGCGACCTTATTAAAAGGAAATGATTTAAGGAAATTTGTACATAACCTTCAAATAGATTATTATTTTGATAACGATTACCTGTTATATCAATTAGAAAAAAATAATTTTAGATTAAAGTTTGGTAAAGTGGATTTAGGTGTAACACATTTTTATTGTGGCTCTAGTTTTAAAAGATTTTTACAAAAACAAAATAGAAGAATTAGAGATTATATATATTATTCAGATATAAGACTTGCTTCGCCAGTCAAAAAAGACAAATTTAAAATACTATTATTTATTTTTGATAACTTGTTAATTTTACCTTTACTTTTTAAAACATTATTTCTTTTTTTTAAGACTCGAAAAATTTATCTTCTAGCTCATTTTCCTTTATGTATTATAACTTTTTATGTATACACAATTAATTCGATTTTATTCTTTTTTAAAGGGAGAAAATATTTTTATAGAAAGTCTTGGCTTAAGAGCTAGTTACAAGGTTATTTATTTTTGAATTTCAATAAGAATAAAGCTTACTGACTTATTAAGTATGTTTGGCACAAATTTTAATCTCACTAGATAATATTTATTAGTATGTTTTTTTTAAAAAATTCCAAGTGTATTTAATGACTTTATAATTTTTTTCTTTTAAATTTCATTCTGTGCTATGAATTTCAAGATATATTCATAAAAATAGATTATAGACATCTTTCAAAAAAAGCACTCTTAAAAGAACAATTATTATAAAAGTTAAAGCTAAATAGGGCGCATACTTTACAATCTTATTATTTAGATTTGGGCTATTTATTAGGTTGTAATATATTTTTTTTAAATTAGACATAGTTTTCTATAATTAATCAATCATTTTGTATTTTATAACGGCATAAAAAGCTCTTACACCATTAAAGTTGATATTTTTTTACCCTCTTGGAATTGTCTGCCATTATAATTTATCGGAACTTCTATGATACTTTCTTTGAGTTTTGATGCTTTTGTTGTTATTTCTGGACAAAAAGCAAATCCTTGTTCTTTTAGTTCAATTTTATCAAATACTTTTCTTGTAAACATTTTATAGCAAGTATGGGCGTCTGTTAATTTTTGTTTATTAATAATATTTGACCATATTGTTAATAGATGATTAAAAAATACTCTATAAATATTGATAAAATTACTTTTTTGTAAATATCTATTTTTACCTAGCACCCTTGATCCGTATACAATATTTGTTTTACCTTCTTTTATCATTTTATACATTTTAATTAAATCTTCAGGGTCGTATTCTAAATCTGCATCTTGGATAACTACTATTTCCCCTTTCAAAGCTTTCTTACTGCTAATTATAGCTGCTCCTTTACCCTTATTTACTTTGTGATAAATCACAGTATCAATTTTTGACTCTATCTTCTCTACTAGAATTTTTGTTGATCCGTCATTAGAGCCATCATCAACAACAATAATCTGCTTATCTCTTATATTTAAAAGTATTAATTTATCAACTAGCCTCTCTATAGTTTTACATTCATTATAACAGGGTACTATTATTGAAATTTTCATTATTCTATTATTAATGTAAATTATCTAAAATTACAATTATTGCAAATTAGTCTAATTCCAAAGTCCTCATCCATTATTTCTTTACCTATAAACATCCTGTAAGCAGCATTATCTGTCATCCAGCTAGTTAGGTAAGAGCCACCTTTTAGTATTATCTTGTTATTTGTTGGATAAAGGTAAATTTCTTCTTTTAAATTATTGAACGTTTGAAGATCTACATAATCGTAAGTATATTTCTCCATTGTGAATAAATACTTAAATTCTGGCATAGCAAATTCCCACATGCCGCCAATAAAATTAAACGAATTGCCATATAGTGTATCGTCACGAACGTCTATTTTATTTTCTATCAAATTATTATTAAAAGGCTGTCTATTAATTAAAGAGTTAGTCAATTCTTTTGCTATATTATAATCATTATTTTTTATAAAAATATTATCAAATGCATATTCCCAATGAAAATTTGAAGGAATAGAGAGGTTGTAACCCGTTTTATAAGAAAGCCACTTTGAGTAAATAAAGGCGTCACTATAGCTTATTCCTGAAATAGGTATTTTATTTTCATGGTCGTAAATAAATCTAGATTTATAATTTTCTAAATTTTCATTTATTGATTTGCTAGAATCATACCATATTGGGTATCGATGTTTTGTTTCATCTAAGAATAAAAAATAGTCATTCAAGCTGACTTCATTTTTCTGAATATGAAAATCTTGTATATCCACTTTAATCTTATTTAAGCCACGAATAAGTATATAATTCATACTTTTTGGTTCAAAAGAGGTTCCATTTTTAGGTCTTTTTATTTCAAAAAAATCATCCTCAGTCACTAAGTTTTCAAAACTTGTTTCATCTAACTGTTTAGTAAAGAATGTTTGAATGTTATTAACTATAGGACCTTTTACCTTGTTATTTTCAATTTCAACAAATTCAAAATTTAAATCTTCTTTATAGCTAGAATAGTGAAGGTCATTGTGGTTAGAAATTTTTGAAGTTATTAATTGATTTAAAAGTATACAGCCAATAAAAAATAAGCTGTAAAAAAAAAATAAGTAGTATTTTTTTATTAAAATAAAACTGTTATTAAACAGCCTATTACCTGTAAATATAAATTTATAAAAAATAAAAAACATAAAAATTAAATAAAAATTTTCTATTGCCATTCTAAATCTAAAATTGGCTGGTTTGGAAACAACGGCAGCAAAAACTGTATAAGAAATCAAACTAAGTATCATCGATAAGAGCATAACTTCTTTAAAATTTCGTCTTCGAATCAACATAATCAATAAGATCAAATAGGAAAAAGCTAATAGTGTTATAAATAGACTTTTAATATCAATTTTTACATACTCTAATTCAATTTTATCTTTTCCTAATATTTTTTCAAAAGTTATTGATGAAATGACATTAATTGAAGAATGAATGGGTATTAGAACTTCAAAATTTTTTATTTTATAATAAACCTCATTTAATTTTATACCTTCATCCCATAAATTTTGTATTTCTATTACATTTCCCCAAAAATTATTATAGGTATTTCTAAAAAAATTAATATTTTTCAAGTAGTCATATTCATTAAAAATTTGGCTTTTTATAATAGGTCCAAAACTATTACTAACTAAAGCCATATTTTTGCTTGACCAAGGTGCTTGGCAAAATGGGTCATCAAGTATTTCTATACCAGTCTCTTCTGCTACAAAGCCTAGTTTTTCATGACCACCAGGGTTTCTCCATAATGGAGGCAACCCATTCTTATAAATCATTTTAGTTTCGTTGCTCCAAGATTCATATACTTCATTATTTTCAATAACAATTGGACTGTGAGAAAATCCTAAATGTAGTATTCCTTGGGTTTGAGAAGAAAAACTATTATGAATAAAAAAATTCTTAAAAAGTAATGCTAATATTATAAGTAAAGTGGGAATAAAGAACTTTTTTAAAAATAAAACTCTATTTGATATTAAAAAGATTGGGACAGATAGTAATAAAAATATATGAATTGAAAATGTTGATCTTAGCAAGACAAGTAAAACAAATGAAATTGAAAGAATAATATAGTTAACGCTTTCATCTTTGTTTTTATAAACTTTATATGAAGCTAGAGTAAAAGAAAGTATAAATAATTGAAAGTAAATTTCCCAACCAAGAATAAATTGAAGCCAAATATGAGATGGATTTAATAATAATATTGCAAAAAATAATAAATAAACGACTCTTTCTTTTATAAATAACTTTATTAATTTAAGCTCAAGTATAAGGATAAATGTGGCCGCTATTGTATTTAAAATACAAAAAACCATTAGGGTATAAATTTAACTTTAAAAGCACCCCAATTATAAAAGGTACTAGAGGTGCCTGAGAATGAGAATAAAAAATTGTCTCAATTAATTTACTTTTCCAGGGATTGAGACAGAGACCTTGATAGCCATTTATATAGTAGTCACCGTAATTTACATAAATATCAAAATTTAGAAAAAAATTATTAGTAAGGAAAATTAAGATTAATAAATTAAGTAGGTAAAAATAAATAAAATATTTAATATTATTCTTATTAAAAAGTGTAAAAAAATCTAATTTATTCATATTTATTATTTAACTTGGAGTAAATAATGGAATTTATAGTATTTCTTTCTTTTGTCCAATTCCTCTTTATAAGCTTATTATTTAGAAGATCGTAAAACTTTTCTTTATTTCCAAAACTACAAAAATAATTGGCATCATTGCAAAGCTTGTCATCATAAAAAATATTACTAGTTGTATCTAATATTAATATTTTACCTATATTTTCATTGAACATATTGTCCCCTATATTTAAGAAATTTAATTTTTTGTTACTTAGAAAATATCCATAATTATTCATTACATATATATCTATTTCTTTAATGTCTTCAAAATTTTCTTCTAAGTAAAATATATTATCATGTATAATATTTTTTTTTGTGAGAAAGTTTTTATAATAAATCTTTGAATGATCATTGAGAAAAAAATTATAATTAAAAGGGAAATAGGAAAAAAACAATAGCCATATAATGTTTATCATAACAGCAATTTTTTTTGCATTTTTATTTAATTTATCTCTCTCAACATATAAATAGTAAACTGCCGGTATTACTAAAAATGAGGAATGATGGCTGAATATCGACAAATTACTTGGGTTATCTGTAATGAGAATAAATAATACATAGGGTGCAAAAATTAAAAAAGCTTTTAAGTTCCATAAATTAATAAATAAAAAAGATGAACTTATAACCAATAAGACAAAAATCTTTTTGATAATCAAATCAAAAGAAATTCTTTGTAATACTGTATTAACTGTATCCAATATTTGCTCTCCACTAATCAGTATAAATATTAAAAAAAAAATTCCAAAAGTAATACCAAATACTTTATTTATATTTAAGAATGATTTATTTTCAAATAAGTCAATTATTACAATTGTAATAATGGTAATTAAATAAATATCTTTTACAAAAACTATAGGTATCAGAAATAGATAAGATATGTAGCTATTATGTTTATATCTAATTATATAAAATATAGTTAAAAAAAAAATAACTAAATGTTCATAGTGAAAATCATTTGTTAAATTCGACCAAAATATAAAATTGATTCCTAAAATTAGAGATGTAAATTTATTAAAATATCTATAAAAGATGATTAAACTTATTATTAATATGATGCTTTGAGCAAACATCAATATATGTGAGCTAATTAAATTATTTCCTTCAGGTGTGATTATTTTATAAAAAAAATATATATACTTTTCAAAATTATTTTGAATCTTAATAAATTCAATATCATTTAAATTTTTAAGTATTAACCCTAAATCATAAAAGTAATTCAATTTTTGAAAAGTTATAAGTTGTGGAAATAACAATCCTATTACGGACATAACCATCAATACATTTTTTACTTGAATGTTAAGTTGAGGCAATTTAGGAATTATTCTCCATTGACTTAAAAGCTTTATCAAAATGTATATCTGAGATGCATTCCTCTTTTTTGAACAATCTAGCATTATTACAAATAGCTTCATATTTAGAGTCATCTTGATATTTGATAATTGATTTAAATAATATGTCTTCATTATATTCTATGATTACTCCAGCTTTAAATTCCTCAATTTTTTTTGAAATTAAAACATTATTACTTATTATTATCGGTGTATTAAGAGAGTAAAATAACTTAATTTTACCAGGTTCAGCAGAAAGAGAGTGATTTGACTTTAAGTTAGGAAACATCGTTATTCCAAAGGTAACAGTTGATAACTCTTTAGCTAAACTTTCCAGTTCTAAAAATCCTGTAAAATAAAAATATTGATCTAATTTTAATTTTACTACTAATTCTTTAAATTCATTTAAATATGGACCCGTTCCAACTATCATAAATTCTATATTTCCTAATTTTTTTTTATATTTTTGTAATAGTTTTAATATTAAATCTAATCCTTGATTTTTTGAAACCACTCCAATTAGTGCATATCTATTCTTCATTATATTTTTTTTCTTGATTGAAGTTTTATTATATTCTTCATGAAATAATTTAGAATAACCGAGAGGTACTGAATATTTTTTTCTAATTTTTAATTTTTTTCCTAATATTTTTTTTCTTGTCGCTTCAATACTCTCAGTTAATTCCCAATAAAAATCTGCTTGTTTATATACATAAGAATCAATTCTATAAAAAATATTTATCATAGTTTTTTGAAAAGAAAGAAAATCACCTAGATAATTAGGTTGGTTTAAATAATAATCAATTGAATAATAAATTGTTTTGACCTTACTAAACGTTACTTTTTTTAAAATGATATTACAAGCACTTAGAAAAGTCCCAACCGAAATACTGTAATCTAAATTATCTTTAATATGTCTTATTGATTTTATGGTATTTATTAAATAATAAAAAAAAACAATTGAAACTAATGGATATTTTAATCTTGTAAGGTTTTTAATTGTAAAGCTTTTATATTTAACTTTTTTGATTAATTTACCAAATTTATAATGTAAAAAACTACTTTCTTTATTGGCAGCATAAGGTCCATCGTAAATAATTATATAAAGATTTTTAATTTTATTTTTTATAAAATAATCTCTGATTGCTTCCGTTCTTCCATAATTAGCTACTCCTAAGATTAGTACAGATTTTTTTTTAAAAGAATTGTTTAATTCGCCCATTTAGATAATATAGTAAACATGCAAAATATAATTAATATAAAAAAACTGAATATTCTCAAAGAAAATAAATGTATTATAATCACAACTCTAAGAAATAAAAATTACTTTAAGCCAAAATTACATAGTGACATCAAAATAATTATTTCAAGCAACATCGTAGATTTTAATTTAATCAATAAAGTCTATAAGAACTTAAGTAGTGTTATTGATAATTATGATTATATTTTTTGTATTGGTAGTGGCCGCATTATAGATTTAGCAAAAATTATTAAATTTAAATTGCTTGAACACAATAAAAAAATTAAATTATGCACAATACCTTCTTTATTAGGTACAGGTGCAGAATCAAGCAATTCAGCTGTATACTATAAAAATAAAAGTAAACAAACTATTTCAAATTCAAAATGTTCTTCTGATTTTATATACTATGATGAGACGCTTTATGATTTTAATAGTTCTGCAGCAAAAATTTCTATGTTGGATTGTTTTTGTCAATCTATAGAATCTATTTGGTCTAAAAAAAGTAATAAAATTAGCATAACTAAAGCATATTTATCTTTAGATTTAAGTTATAAAAATTTGAGTGAAAAAAGAACTAATCTCTTTAAAAATTCTGCTAAGGCTTCTTATTCTATCGGTCTGGCTATGAATATAACTAGAACAACTGGACCGCACGCGCTGTCTTATTATTTGACTATATTCAACAATATACCTCATGGACAGGCAGTGACAATTCTTATGATTGCCTTCTTAAAAAAGCACTTCATAGAAAGATCAGACAATATTAAAAAAGATAAAGAGCTTTTAATTTTAAAAGCCTTGAAAATAAAAAAAATAAATGAACTATATTTCTTACTAATTAAGATACTAATTAAATTTGATTTATACAAAAAAGTTAACTTAAGTAATGAAGAAATTCAAAAAAGTATAAGTTTCATTAATTCTGATCGTTTAGCAAATCATCCATTTACACTAAATAAAAAAACTATTAAAGAGATTTATTCCGAGATTTAGTTTTTTTTTAAACAAAAAATTATAGACACAAAAAATAAAATAGCTATTGTCGACGTGAAATAATAAGAAAAATCAATTATATTTTTGCTAAATTGTGAAGTTAAAGGGAAACTCGCAGATATTAATACTAAGATTAATAAATTCTTATAGCTAGTTCTTGCGACAAGCTGTGTCACAATAATATTTATAAGAGAATAAAAAATCATTCCAATCATTAAAATAATTAAACATTCTTCATTTATTTGATCTGAGTCTCCTAAAAGAATTTTAGAAATAGATTCATCAAAATATTTAATAAAAAAAAATAAAGCTACTGATATTAATGCAGTTAAAGCTAGAGAGCTTAAAAAATAAAAATTAGCGTTTTTTTGTAACCCAGAGTTCTTACTTAGTAAAAATATGCTTAATGGCGCAGGTAAGTAAAATACCAACTTTGATATAATTGAAGTTTTAATATAGATGTTATTAATTTCATTTGGAAAAAGATTTTTTACTATTATTTGATCAATAAAAAGGTAATAAAATAGCACTGAAAATAATATTACTTTCGGCAGAGATTTATATATTACTTTATACAAATTTAAAGAACTTTTACTCCAAAAATTTTTAATTATAAATATTTTAAAAAAATTTTTCTTTTCATTGAAAATGCAAAATATTAATAAAGTAAATAATATAGCTAATGGTATGGTGTATAAAACTGTATATTGGTTAAATGATACTATAAATATCAATAATGCTAACATCATTAACCTTAATAAAAAATTTAAGTTAGACATAAAAACATATTTTATAAATTCTTGTCTTGCCTGAAGAATTGACAAATATACGTTAAAATACATATTACAAATGATTGTTAGTGGAATAAATAGGTACAAAAAATAAGGATTTTCAATTTTAAGATATTTAAATATTACAGGAAATAAAAAACTATAAAATATTAAAATTATTAATATTAAAGATACTATAATTTTTTTTGAATTGTTTTCAGCTTCTAAATAATTTTCTTTACTAATTTTATACTCTTCAGATAAATAGTTTACAATTATTTTTGTTACAACACTTATTGGTATATTTATTAAACCAAACATTGCTATAAGTGATAAAGTTATTGAAACTTCATTGTAATTTAGATTTCGTAAAATGATTATTTGTGATAAAAATGTTACGAAACTTCCCAGGTGTGTTCCGCCAAGTATAAAAAAATTTTTAATATAAAAATCTCTAATCATCAATAAATGCTTTATAGAGTTCAGAATTAGCGTTATCTCTCTTTAGTAGCCAATGATAAACAAAAAATAAAATAATAGATCTTATAAATGAGAACAAGGCAAATGGTATAAGAATGAAGGGTTTTAAATTAAATATAATACCTAAAAATAGATAATATCTTAGAGTAAAAAATGAACTATATGGAAGTCTGTTGGGACTGACAATATTTAATAATACTTGTTGTGAAAAACTAAGTTTTTCTTTTTTAATATTTTTTTTCCCTGAATACTCATTAACCGAATATTTATACTTAAACGATAGACCAAAATACGAGTTTATAGATTGAAATATAATGGATATGAAGCACATGAAAACTAGTATCTTGCTCTCAAAAAAATAAAAAGAATTAATAGACAAGGCGACCATTACAATCAATAAATAGAGGTAGTCAAGATTTGCATCTATTTCTTTTCCGTATTCACTTTCCTTATTTTGATTTCTTGCAAAAGTTCCATCTAGCATATCTATGATTGTATAAATAGATAATAAGACGAAAGAAATAGTATTGTAAATTATACCATTATTTAATAATGACATAAAAATTAGTGGTACAAAAATTATAAATGAATAGCCAGTAATTTTATTTGGATCTAGATTTAATTTCTTAATTAATTCAAAAATAGAGTCACTTATTTTTCTAATTAAGCTAGCAAATAAGTCCGGATCTCTTATAGACATAATTAGATAATTCTATTTTTAATAAGAATATTTAGATATTCTAGATCTATATCAAGTAAATATTTTTCTCTTTTTATTATTTTCTTAACTTGAACAGATGATATCCAATTATTAATTAATGCTATTTCGGTAAGACAGAATATTTCATGAATATTTTTTTTTCTATTTTCTATTAATATATTTGCCAGATTATTCATATCTTCGTATGTGCCAGTATCTCTCCATATAGCTGATCTTCCTAAGAAACTCTCTTTTAAATTTCTATCTTTGATATATTGATTTAAAATTGACGTTATTTCTTTTTCCCCTCTTTTAGAAAGATTTGCTTTCGTACTATAATCAATTGCCTTTTTATCAAAAAAATACAATCCAGTCACAATTCTATTTGATGGAGGTGATTTAGGTTTCTCAATTATACTCTTAACTGATTTATTTTTATTATACTGTACTACACCATAGTCACTTGGGTTTTTATGGTTTAACGTAAATATTTTAGACCCTCTTTTAAAATTTTTAATTTCGCCGATCATTAAATCTGATAAATTCGATGAATGAAAAAAGTTGTCCCCAAGGAGTAGAATAAAATTATCATTTTTAACAAAATCTTTTGCTAAATAAGGAATTTCACCTATGCCTAAAGCTTTAGGTTGAATTTTGTATGTAATTTTGACACCAAACTCATTTAAAAAACCTAATATTAAATTATAATTACTCATATCCTCTTTATTGCAAATAATACAAATGTTTTTTATTTTGGATAACAAAAGCAAACCAATTGAATAAAAAATCATTGGGCGTTTATAAATTGGTAAAAAATGTTTGTTAACAACTTTCGTTGAAGGGAAGAGCCTTGTTCCTGATCCACCGGCACAAAGAACAGCTTTTTTGATCATTTCTTAATTATTCCAATTCTATTGCCCGAGTAATCTTTATAGGATTTAATCTTGCTTATATTTTCTTTATACCATTCTATTGTGTAATCAAGTTTTGCAAAAAAATCTTTATTATTCATTTTTTTTGATTTAAATTCTTTTTTATATAATTCATTATTTAATGAATATCTTTTATCATGAGCGGGTCTGTCTTTTACGTAATTGATAAAATTTTTATATTTTGGATTGCTGTTATTTGTCATTCTTGAATAAATATACTTAACCAGTTCAATATTAGTAATCTCAAATTCGCTTGTTACACAATACTGCTTATTTTTATTTTTTGAAAATGAAATGTTGAATATCGATTTACAAAAATCTTCTACAAAAATCCATTCTCTTTTATTTTTCCCATTTCCATAAATATCTACTTTTTCATTTCTTAAAAATTTTAAAACAGATAAAGGTATGAGTTTTTCAGGAAATTGATGAGGTCCAAAATTATTAACACAATTTATTATTACTGAGTTAATATTGTATAAGCTTGACCACGATTTAACAAATAGTTCTGCGGAAGCTTTTGTTGTTGAGTAGGGTGAGCTTGGATTAAGGGGCGATTTCTCATTAAAGCTACCCTTTGATATTGATCCATAAACTTCATCAGTTGATATTTGTACAAATTTAATTTTTTTTAAAAAAATCTTATTTTTTCTTATTATTTCTAGAAAATTATAAACACCAATTAAATTTGACTTTAAAAAATCATCCGGCTTATCAATTGATCTGTCAACATGACTTTCGCTTGCAAAATTTATAATAAAATCAGGCCTAAAAGAATTTAATATGACAGATAGTTTTTTTTCATTTGAAATATCACATTTTATAAAACTATAACTCTTAGAAGGGATATTTTTTTTAAATTTATAAACAGAGGAGTATGAGATTTTATCTATGTTAAGGATTTTAAACCTACTGGAATTCAATAGTAGTTCTATAAAGTTTGAGCCAATAAATGAAAGACCGCCACTTATTAATACTTTAGATTTTCTTGTATTTTTCATGCTTTGTTATTATCTTATGTTTAATATATAAATAGTGCAAATTTCAATGAATAGTTATTTAAAAGTAGGCATACCTGAATTTGATATTTATAAATTATATATCAAAGATTTCAACAAAGTAATTGATTCGAAAATATTAAGCAATAGCGGGCCTAGACACAATTTTTTTATTTCTAAGCTTAAGAATTACCTGAGAACTAAGAGGAATATAGCTTTGTACTCGAATGCCACTCTAGCCCTTCTGGCTGCATTAAAAACTGTATATAAGGAGGGAGATGAAGTGATAACAACATCTTTTTCATTTATTGCAACAAACAGCATACTGAAATTTTTAAATATTAAAGCAAAGTACTGTGACATCGACCCACTTACATACAATATTGACATAACTAAATTAAAAAAAATTATAACTAAAAAAACTAAAATTTTATATATTGTAAATGTATTCGGCAATCCATGCGAATTAAAAGAAATTGAAATAATATGTCGAAAAGAAAAAATAATTTTAATAATTGATAATGCCGCAGGTTTCGGAACGGTTTATAAATCTAAATCAAGTTGTGATTATGGCGATATTAATATTACTAGTTTTCATGCAACTAAGATATTTAGCACAATAGAAGGCGGAATGGTTATTTGCAAAAGTAGCTACTTTAAAAAAATTAATGCAATAAAAGAATTTGGATACAATAAACAAAAGATAATTTTAGATTATGGTTTAAATTGTAAATTGAATGAAATACAAAGTACTATCGGAATACATAATTTAAAAAAAAACAACACTGTTATTAAAAAAAGAAAAAAAATTTACAAATATTATTTAGAGAACCTGATTAATAAAAAAATATCTTTCCAAAAAATTAATACAAATTTTTATAATTACTCTAATTTTGCTATGACTATTGATAACTGCGATATTAATAAATTATTATCTCACTTATTAGAAAATAAAATTGTAGCAAAGAGATATTGGAATTATGTATTTGATAATAAAAGCACTAATGCTGTTATAATATCAAAAAAAATTATTTGCTTGACATTAAATTCTTTTATGAAAAAAAAACACGTAGTTTTTATTTATAAAAAAATATTAGAATTTTTAGATTAGAATTATGAAAAATATATTATCAATAGCTCCATTTTACCCGCCCGATAAAGGGGGTGCTGAATCATTTGCTAAAGACATTTCTGATTTTTATTGTAAAAATAATTTTAAAGTTAAGCTTATATGCTTTAACTCTCTCAATGATAATGCCGATAAAGTCGATGAAAGCAATTTTAATGAAAATTATGAAAATAAAACTATTTATAGAATTAAATGGTTTGGTAAATATTTATTTGACAAAATAGAAATTAGATATGTTCTTTTTCTTTATATTTTTCCTGCATTATTTTTTACTTCACTCAAAGTTTTATTAAAAAATAAAAATGATATATCTATAATAGAATGTCATGGTTTATTGGCTTCTTTTTGTGGATTAATATTTTCTAAATTATTTAAAATCAAATACGTCTGCCATGTCTTAGCTATATATAACTTTAATGATTATTTTTTAAAAATTATTTTTAAAATAATACTAAATAACTCAAAGAGAGTTTTTATTCAGAGAGGTTTTTCAAAATATAATTTACTATCTTTAGGAATAAAAAAAAACCTACTTATTGAATATAATCAGCCTGTTGATTTAGAAATGTTTTACCCATTAAAAACTAATTTAAAAAATATTCTTAAATCTAAATTAAATTTAAATTTTAATAAAAATATAATTTTTGTTGGGAGAGGAATTAGAATTAAAGGTCATGATTTTTATATGAATTTATGTAAAAAATTCCCAAATATTGGTTTTATTATGGTTACTAATAAGATTGAAAAGGACTTGTTTGATGATATTGAAGATTTTGAAAAAAAAAATTCCAATTTCTTTGTCTTTAAAGATATCGATTATTTAAAGCTAAATCAATTTTATCAATGTTCTGATTTAATTTGCATTCCTTCAAACTATGAAGAAAACTCTGTTAGAGTTTTAGGCGAAGCTTTAAGTTGTGGATTGCCTGTTATTTCTTCCGATAAAGGTTCATTGCCATTTATAGTTGATATGTCAATAGGTTATTATCTACCGTTAGAATTAAATAGCTTCGTGAATAAATTAAATTTAATACTATCTGATGATAATTTTTTAAGTTCTTTAAGTCAAAATTGTATTAATAAGGCTTTTAAAGATTATACTTTTAAAAATTTTGATAAAATTCTTCTTAATTTATAATCTCTATTGATCAATTTCAAACCAAAATAGCTTAAAAAAATAATAGTAAAAATGTCATCTATCAGAATTGAAAAAACATTAATTGGTATATAGTATGATAAAATAAATAAAATAAATAGTGCTAGCAAAGATCCTGCTATTATTAA
>Ga0208770_1000927_pt1 | contig 16151 bp, 27 predicted proteins | sample AntAceMetag02UK9_FD_184771 | JGI IMG/M metagenome (GOLD analysis project Ga0208770, IMG submission 184771) | Saline lake microbial communities from Ace Lake, Antarctica - Antarctic Ace Lake Metagenome 02UK9 (SPAdes) (version 2) | ecosystem: Environmental > Aquatic > Non-marine Saline and...
AGATAAATTCTTACAAAACAATCCTGATAAAACAGAAGACGACTTCATTAAACTATTAAGAGTTCCAATGGAAAGCGGAGGCAAGGTTATAGACTTTGCAAAATATGCAAAAGCAGATGGCAGTAAAATTAGAGAACTAGATTTAGCATCATTATTTACACCAGGAAAAACTTTAGCATCACTAACAAAAAATGAACGTGATGCAGTTAATAATTTATTAAAAATGACATTTGGAAAGAAGGATTAAATGAAAATTAGTGAGCACAATCAAATGATAAAACACATTACAGATCCAAGAGATAGAAAATCACCAGAGGAAAGAGCTAAGATTACAGCGGTACAAAAAGCAGGAGATGCAAAAAGAATAGCAGCAACAAGAAAAGAATACGGGCTACCGGACATGCAAAAACACACTGTCAACATGCTCAATAAGTTTGAGGATGGTCCCGACATTAAAGAGGAAGATCTATTTGTTCAAGCAATCAGAAAATCATCTACACCAGTTCCAGGTTACATAGGTGGTGCAACTCCAGATCCAACAGTACCAACTAGAGCTGAAAGAATTGCATCAGATAAGTATTTAAGAGAGCAGGCAAAGCTACCTGATAGTAGAGGTGCGTTTCAAAGAGAGGTTAAAAAAGTTGAAAAAGAAACACAGTACCCAGATAGAGCTTCACCGGAACAAATGGCAGTTGCAGCATACAATTTTGAAAAATACAAGCAGATGACTGGCAGCGACAGCAGATATGATAAGGCGATTATTAAAAAGAAAAAAATTAAACCCATTACACCCTACCCAGAAGTAAAATTTAATAATTACGAACCATACACACCAATTGCTTCATCACCAGAATTTTTAGAACAGGAAAGAAATTTCAAAATTATACTTAAACAAAGTGAAGCTAATAAAAAATCAAAAGCTGTTGGTGGAATTGCTGGCCTACTGGGAGAATTTAAGTAAATGCATAAATGGCAACTGGAAAACAGACTGGAACAACAAGACGAGAACCAAACTAGGTCCATGTCTATAATTGATAGCCTAACTAATCAAATAACTAAGATGCAAGATAGGATAGATGATTTAGCTACTAGAATTAGTAGCAACTCACAAGAACACAGAAAAGTTCTAACTTCTTATAATGCCTTAGTCTTGATCCGGAATAAGGAGAAGTCAGAAGAAGCAAATGCTGAGAAATTTATTAGAGAAGAATTAGGTGGGAGTGTTGACAACTAATGCCAGCAAATAAAAATAATTATAAATCAATATCACTGCACAAGATTACTTATGCATTAATACAAAACTTGGGACCAAAAATGGAGCTCTCCCCAGGTAGTTCAGTACCAAGAATAATTTCAATACTAGCAGAAACCAAAGATGGAGAAATAGATTATTTCTGGCGGATGATGAATAAAAAGTAAATAGGCAAAACAATGAAAAAGGAAGTGTATTATTATGAAAACGACAGCAGACTCCTCAGGTAAAAAATTATCTGTAAATCAAGAACTAATAAAAGAAAACATATATTTAAGAACAGAAGTAAAAAATTTACAGCATGAATTAAACAACACCACCTGTCTTGCAATGGACCTAAGTGATGATGTTATTGAGCTTTCAACAGAACCAGAATTATTAAAAGAACAAATTAAAGCATGGTTAGCAATACTTTATGATGCAGACGGACAAGAACTGCAAGACCTAGGTTGGGATTGGCCATATGAAATATCAAAATTTATAGAAGATCCCATTGGAGAACTTGAGAATGCAACAGTAGAATTTGATAGTTGGATATACGATTTAAATGAAGATGAGTTAAAACTTGTAAAACTAAATCAAAGACAGAGTGCTTTACTTGAAGCCTCTAAAAAAAGAGAGGTGCGAAAATAAATGAGCATTGATCTATCAAAGTATAAACAATCAAAAAAAACAGAGGTGTTACCCAAATTTAAACCCACAAATATAGGAGATAGACCAGATAGAATTAATAACCTCAGCCAATATAGCGATACAGCAGACAGAGATTATTTCACGTATTATAATTTTAGTGGTGGAATAAGTGGCTATGTAGAAAGAAAAGAAGCCAGTGATTCAAAGGATGGTAAAAAGAAGTTCATACCCTACTCACTAACTGTAGATGATAAATGGGTCGCTAAGGCATGGCCCAACAAAAGACCCCTATACAATGAACATTTACTTAAACTTCATCCTGATAAACCTGTTGCATTACATGAAGGAGAAAAAGCAGCAGTCTATGGCCAGGAATATCTTACAGAATATAATAACCTTACATTTCAAGGTGGATCTAAAGCGGCCGGCTTATCCGACTATAAGCATTTAAAAGATAAAGAAGTCATACTGTTTCCTGATAATGATGAGGATGGTATTAGGGCGATGGTCCATGTTGCAAAAATATTGATTCAAAAAGAAATAACCTTCAACATTAAAATAGTTGATGTTACCGATCTCCCTAAGAAATTTGATGTGGCTGATGCTCCATACCATAAAGAAATATCAATATCTGGTTTAATAGAAAAAGCAGATGAGTTTGATCCAGATAAATATTCAAAAGAATGGAAGGAGATACAAAAAGTAGAAGATAAAAAAACTGTTGAAACTAAAATGGAAAAGTTTCTAAAAGCTTACATTTATATAAGATCGGTTATGTCGTTCTGGGAGCTCGACAGTAAAGAGCTGTTAAAAAAAGAACAGCTAAATGACTGGAACCTAGCAGATATGAAAGGTGAAAGTTTAACAACAGCATTATTAAAACATAAGGATTTTGAAAATAATAAAGTTCACAGTGTATTCACACATGCCGGAATGGCACCCGGTATTATACATATTAAACAAGGTCAGTTTGAAGCTATCAATAAAGGAATTTATTATAATACATATTATCCATCAAACATTGTACCCGAACCAGGTAATGTCTCAGAAATTCTTGACTACTACAAATGGTTACTAGGTGATGAAAATTGGAAATGGGTTGAACTGTATATTGCTTACATGATTCAATACCCAGGAAAAAAGGTTAGATGGGCTCCGGTTATTACAAGTGTTGAAGGAGGAGGAAAAGGTTTATTAGCATCTTTAGTATCAGCTCTATTAGGCCATCATAACTGTAACACGCAGTTAATGTATGATCAGATGGTAAATCAATTCTCAAATATATTAATGGGGTTACAGTTTGGAATAATTAATGAACTTGATCTTAGTAGTAGGAAAAATATTAAAGCTTTAACAAATGCATTAAAGAAATTTATTACAGATGATACATTAACAATAGAATTAAAAGGTAGACCACAGATTAAAATTCCGTTCTTTGCTAACTTCATGCTTTTTTCTAATGATGAGGATTGCTTACACTTAACAAAATTTGCAAGGAGATACTTAATTATTTCAGTTAAACAAACACAAGAGGATATTAATAAGAAACTAGATAGTGGTGCTAAGGATAAAATTCTTGATGCGTTAGAGTTTGGCAGTAAAGAACTAGGACACCTACTCCACCATTTTAAAAATATTAAGATAGAAGATCCTAAGGTGTTCCAGAGGAATGCACCTAAGACAGAAGATTTTTATACTGTTGTTGAGAAAAGCAGGCCCATGATCCATAGGGTATTGGATGAAAGAATGGAAAATAATCAATGGCCGTTCCAGTTTGATGGTGACTGGAAAAAAGAACAGTATGAATACAAAACAAATAAAGAAACTGGAAATCAATATAAATCCGGGAGCCGGTACTATACCAAACTATGTTTTAGTGGAATGGTAGTAGCGGCCGATCTGTATGAAGTATTGTTACAAGATCCAATAATGAAAAGAGAATTTTTAACTAGGGATTTAATCGTAGATTGGTGTGTAGAGCGTCATATACCGTGGCCCAACGGAAATCCTACTAAACAAATAAAACTTCCTATTAACACCCACCCCAGAGCATACTTAATAAAAGATTTTGAAATTGGAGGTGGTGATATTGAAATGATGAAACCGAAACCTATCACCCAGTTTGCTAGTCCAACAAGTCCTCTTACAATTCCTAAGAAATTATCAAACTGTTCAGAAGGAGAACTTGGCGATCATTATTATTTCCATACTTATGATACCGTTGAATATAACAACTCAGGTTTAGGTTATGTAAGAAATGAAAATTTAAAAAGCTCACCTAATTATAAAGAGGATGCCAACGAAATAAATACGATAAACTTGTAATGAATAATAAATCAAGACAAGCGAAAGGCCGATATTTACAGAATTTGGTGAAGGAGAAAATATCCAAAACATTTAATCTCGGTAATAAAGATATCCGGACCAGTAACACCGGGGAAAACGGTGAGGATATAAAGTTACTTACATTAACAGCAAAAAAAGTATTTCCGTATGCAACTGAATGCTCGAATATTGAACAGTACATTGGGCTGTATAGAAAATTTAGTCAAAGTAGAGGACACAATCACCGGGAACCATTGCTCATATTAAAAAAAAATAGGTCCCAACCTTTAGCAGTTATTACTTTAGAACACTTTTTTGAATTATTAGAAAAAGAAGATTAATGATCCATCACTACAATCAAAAGCATCTACCACTTTACGGATGGAGCACGACGCACGAAAACAAACTAAAAAGGATTTGAGTAAATTATAGATGATTGAATTGATTGATCTGATTGTACTAATAAATAACTTTAAGATTCTATAAAACAATTGGTTGTGGTAAAATACTTACATAGCGTGCAAAAGTTAGACCAATATGTGTCCGCTGAGGTTACCTCGATTATGATAAAAAAAGGCCAGGAAGAATTAGATCAATTCACTCTTACAAGAAAAGAATATGCTGAAAGTGCTGGTATAAGCCCTAACTGTGTTCGTATGCGGCAGAGGCATGGAAAGCTAGATGGAGAATATAGATTTGATGGAAACAAGTTTTTATTTAAGCCGGCAAAGAGACCCGGTGATTTGCATGTTAATGACCACCCTAAAAATATCAAACTGACCACCCAAAAAAAGAAGTATAACAGAGGCAATCACTTCAAAGCAGATTATCCCAATGATAAGTTCCGGCAGTATAATGAATTGAAGATGTTTAACAAAATTAAGAGCAATCTTTCAGATAGTGTTTTAAATGAAATTAATCCTGAGCTGATAAAGCTTGCAGAAGAAAGAGCTGCTAAAAGAAGTGAAGACTTAGAGAAAAAATCATTTTCCACACCTAAGAATTACGGTGGTCCATATAGAAGCCAACCAAGATCATATGAACCTGGAGACAGATATAATGGTGATTATGGTTCTAGTTTTAATCCATATAAGAATAGAAATATCTATGATGGCCCATCAGATTATGATGACGGATCTGTTGAAGTTAATATTTCAAGGTCTTCCGCATCCCACAATTCAGAACCCCGTTTTGCTAATGCAGTTGAAGAAGCAATTTGGAGAAATAAAAATAGAAAATATTAGTCCATGATCCATAGGTTCGTGTAGCAGGTAATGCCTCCGGCAAAGCTACTATAACAGCTATAAATGGTGCACGCAGAATGACCAGATTGATCACGGTCCTGGAACAAGGTATATTACAAGATTAATAATACACTTTTGCTGCTCTGGTTACTTGCCCTAATTGGAGCAGTTTTATTCCTCACTGCCCTACTATCTAGACTCACTGATTTTGAATATGTAATTGTTACTTTCCAATTATCACCTCTCTTAACAACAGTGGTAGTAGTATGACCTCTTTTGATTGCACGATCCTTGATGTACTCACCCATGTACTTATCAATTTGATCTACTGTAAAATCTTTGTTTATAATTTTATTTGTTCTTTTATTAATGAACACACATTTGAACTTCATGGGGGATGATCTTTATTTAAATTTTAGGTTTGATACTGGAAACTTCTTTACACTGAAAAAGGTCTAATGATTTTAATGCTAATAAAGTTTTACCATTAGATAATAAAATATTTTCAGTACGAGAATAGACGATTGAATTAACTTCTTTAAACAGTTTATCTATTTCTTCATCATCATATTTACGTTTTCTAAATTTATTTCTAATCCACTCATTTTCATAATATAATAGGGAAAGATCATTTCTATTCATTATTATATGTTGAGCCTTTACTGGTGGAGGGTTTCCCCAAAGACTGAAGCCACCAGTTGTCTGATAGAAAACATAATACTTATCAGATTGATAAATTGGACGTAATTTCCATAGATAATAACTTTTTTCAAAATGAGATTTATCTTCATGCATTTCTATAGTTGGCATCATTTCTCGCAAGCCAGTACGTTTCGATTTAACCCACTTATATTTTTTATGATCCCACTGAATTTTATCGGTAATATGAAACTTTAAATATAAAGTTTTTCTGTAATCTTTTTCAGGATTGCAGACCATCCATCTAGGCTCTTCTTTGTTGCTCATACTTATGTAGCTGGTCACTCCATAATATGTAAAAAATGAGATCACTATTACAGAAATAGCTATCCAATGAAATTTAGAAACTTTCTCTATTTTTAAAAAAGATTTTTTCATTTAATCTTTCCACTCCGATTGTAGGAGTTTATCAATTCTAGAAAATGATTTCTCTATGTTGCTAATAACAAAAGTCATCCTTTCTTCTGAAAGTTCAACGACTGGTCCCTGAACACTCTGCATATTAGTTCTAGCAGCAGCAGATTTTAATAAATTATCAGAATTAATCATTCCTGTTTTCATTTGATTTATAACTTGTGCTCTTTCATTTGCATTTGGAATATTTTTTGAAACTCTGTTGATAAAATCAGTCATTGTTTCTTTAGCTTCGATATAATCTTCTGACTTAAATACTTGCTTATTTTGATAGGAAATTAAAGCTGATTTCCATAGCTCCATTTGGTAATTCATTCCATCTCTAGTAAGTTTCGCCATTACTCCAGTTGTTTCCATAAACTTAACAATGTCATTTTTATCTGGAATATCTTTCCAGAAATCTGTGTGCATTTGTTTTGTAACTTTTCCTTGATCAACATTTAACACCTGATTGATTATCATCATTTGGTTATCTGTCATTGAGTGAGCATTCCCACTTAACAACAAGGAAACAAAAATTGTTAATAAGATTTTTTTCATTTTCTAGTGAGAAGGAATGTTAATTGATTTATCATTTACTGTAACAGAATTACCGTTTATGCTAATAGAGGTTTCTGTGCGATCACCAAGAGCAATAGATAAAAGTTTCTCAAGTACTACTTGTTGTTTATCGAAAAATACGCCTTCAGAATTAAATAAGTCAAAATTAGCACCTAATCTTTTTTTAACTTTAACAATTAATAAATTAGTAAATACTCCACTCCCACCCCCATTTGACCAAGTCTTTATAACCATAGCTCCATTATCTGTGGCTCCAAGATAGGAGTATATATAAAAACCATTTCCATCGGGATAATCAATTCTAACACTTGCTCTCCCATCATTTAATTCTGTATTAAATTCTTCGCAGCAATATTGATTACTACCAACAGCGTTTGTAAGATTGATAGCTATAATTATGTCACCACTATCAGCTAAACTAGTTGAAAGAGTATTTAAAATTCCAGGATGTATTGGATCTTTTTTATAAAAAAAATGTTTCTCAAGGCAAGACTTAATTATATCAAAATCATCACTGTTATTTTGACAAACTGGGTCAAGTGATTTTACAATCTTTGTTATTGCTTTATCTTTAAGAAGACCATCCAAAGAACTTTGTGCTGGAGAATATTCTGGATCAGCTTCTAAAGCTTTTTTATAAAAAAATATAGCACCATCAAAATCACCCACTCTACTAAGTGCATGTCCTTTTTGAAGTAGTACGCTAGCGTATGGACTTCCTAAAGATTCTAATATAGCTAAAGTGATTTTTCCATTCATTTGTTTTTCACCTCTCCAAATCTCTATTTCTACTGTTTTATTTGGTTGTGAGTTTGAGATTATTTTTCTTAAATCTTCCTGTTTAACTATTTTTTTTCCATCAAACTTTAAAATAACATCTCCAGTAAGAAGACCTGCTTTATCTGCGGGGCTATTTCTTGATACATTACTAACTAGTGCACCTTCTGTATTTTTTAACTTTTTATCATTTGCTATAGCAGTAGTAATATTTTCTATTCCGCTGCCTAACCACACTGTTTTTGTAGGATCAATTTTAATTAGCTTTCCATTTTCCCATGTTCCAAAATATTTTCTTCCACCAGATAATATTAAAGTGCCTTGACCATGTTTTTTACCATCTTTGTATTTTCCAAAAAAAATATGTCCATTTTCATATACAAGTGGATCTCCTCCTTTGAAAACTCCTTTACTGTTTACAAGCTCACCATCAATACTTTTTCCATTAGGAAGTGTTAGCGTTCCTTTGCCATTTTCTTTATCTTCATTCCACATTCCATTATATTTTAAACCGCTCTCATATGTAATCAAACCAAGGCCACTTTTCTTATCGTCTTTCCAGCCACCAATATAAGTCGTCCCATCATCTACTAAGGTACCTTGACCGTGTCTTTTGTCATCTTTCCACTCTCCAACATATTTTTTCCAAGGGGAGTATTCTAAAGTACCTTGCCCATCACGTTTACCATTTTTTAATTCTCCAATATATTCATCTCCATTAGGATAATTTTTTGTTTCAGCAATACTAATACTGCACCACATTAGACTTACGATAATTGTTAATAATAGTTTTTTCATTAATTAAATTTCTCTATAATAATCTTTGATAATTCATCATCACTAACTTCAAACTTTGCTTTAAAATGATCTGATACTCCAAGTCTTTCTGTCCAATCACCTGCTATAAATTTCTTAACAAGTTTTATTGAACTATCATCATATTCAAAAAGATAATATTTTTCTAACCAGTTATTTCCAATGCTATATCCAGCATCAATAAACAATTCTTGTTTTCCATTATTATTGAGATCCTTGTCTATATAGTGGTTAATATTTAGAAATATACTCCAACCATCAGAAGTTAATTCTTCAAAATCTTTTCTTGAATCATAAAATATTTTATCTTCAAACAAAACTTGAATATGTGTGTCTCGTCTGTAGCACCCATTATCTTCATGAAATATAACTTTTATTAATTTATTATCCGATACTATGATGACTTTATTTCGCCAACCATCTATGTCGTAATCTAAATAAGTATAAAATTTATCACTATCTTTATTAATTCTCCAGCCATCAAAGCCCCATTTTTTTCCTTTAAATCTAAAGCATCTATTGCTCTTATCATCAGGATAGTTCTCAATCATATACTTTGCTGCAGATCTATAATCTTTGTACCCATGATCAAAGAAATCAAATGGCTTATCTTTTGTATCAGTTGTGTAGCTTTTGCCTTTATGTTTGAAATAATATTGATGATTATCTAATGCTTTTTTAAATGCAGCTTCATAACTACCATCAGCATAAGCAACGTTCAGACCTAACAAGCTAAGGAAAATTGTTAATAAGAAGTATTTATTCACTGTATGGAGTATATTCAGTTTCATTATTAGGAAACACATTTTTTATTGAGTTAAGTTGCCATGTTGAGTTTTCTTCATCGAATTTAAACTTAAATAAATCTCTAGCTTTATAGTTGCCTTCAATTGCAAGATCTTCGAACGATACTATTATTTGATCCTTAGTTTCTTCAACTATTGTAAAATAATATTCCCAGTTACCTTCGTCCTTATAATGAATCTCATTTTCTTTTATGGTTATTTTCAAGCCATTTAGATAATCTCTTGGCTTAAAGTCGTCACTGCAACTTGGTCCAAAACTACTTAGAATTTTACAGAAGTCAAAATAATTTATAATCTCATTTAACTTAAGTTCTTTTGCATAAGCATTCACAGTGAACAGCAAAGAGACAAAAATTGTCAATAAAAATTTTTTAATCATTTAAATCAATACTACCTTTCCAAATATAAAAAATATCATCTTTGATTTTAAATGAATACCAGCTTCTGTACCATTCATCTGCTTTCTCCCATGAATTATAAACTAATGAGTCAATGAAGATAACTTCACCTTCATTTAAATTACCAACTTGATATCCTGATATACTTCCAGCAAATGGATAGGCTCTTACTCTTGATTGATCACGGTTAACTTTTCCAAATTTTTTAATGGGTGTAATAGTTTTGGTCCATTCATTGGGTAAATTAATTTCTGGATTACAGGATACTAATTTATTTTCAGGGAATAGATAAGGATAGTCTCTTGTACTACTTTTCATTTTTATAAATAAAACTGCTACATGCTCATCACAAGGCAAATAAGACTCAAACTTATTTTCTAAATGAGAATTGCCTTTTTCTTCTGCAATACTAATATTGAACCACATTAGACTTACAAGAATTGTTAACAAAAGTTTTTTCATTTTTTAAATATATAAATCAAAGTTAAAATTATAAGCACCACGATAATCCAAATAGTAAGATTAGTTAACAATTGTTTTAGTTTAGAATTTGACTGTAAAAAGGCGGGAAGAACCAACAAAAGTACTCCTATCATATAGACTACAGGCAATAGTTGATCCATTAATTCCTTAAGTTAAAATTTATCTTTTTTAATTAAATTATCACGCCACCACAAAGGTTGAAGATTCGTATAGTGACAAAGGTATTCTAAATCTGCACTATTTTCTGCTGCAGCTAAGGGAATGATATGATCTATATGCCATCCAAAATTAGTATTATTACCCCAATGCATACCTGGAAGAAATTGTTTCTCTAAATGAGTTTTTAATTCTAAAACGGTGCACCCAACTAAATCAAAAGTTTTCTTACTTTTTTTAATTGTTCTAGTTGATAGAAAAGATCTTAGTCGTGTTCTCATAACATCTGCTAATTTAAAAAGAGGATCACTTTTTCTTCTTTTTTTAGAGTATGCATTTTGTTGTTTAGTTCTCACTGCTCTATTATTTTTGAGCCAGATTGAATTAATTAGAAGAGTTCTTTCTTTGTTTCTTAAGTAGTGTTTTCTTCTTCTTTCACTTAATGCTAATTTATTTTTAGGGTTATATATTTTAAAATATGCTTTGATTGCATCAGCATTTTCTGTCCGATATTTTTTAGCACTAACTCTAATTGTTTCTTTATTTTCTGTTCGATATTTTTTTTGTTGTTTAAGAGTTTGGTCTCGATTTTCTAAATATTTTTCTTTGATTGTAGTTTTATTTTCTGTTCGATATTTTTTTTGCGCTATTATTATTTTTTCTTTATGTTTAGCACGAGATTTTTTTACTATTTCTTTTGTTCTTTCTTTATTCTTGGCACGGTATTCTCTTTTAGTTTTATTACGGTTTAGTCTTCTTTCTTCATCTGTTGCAAATTTACCAAGTCTACCCATAAATTTTCTAGTTACTTAAAGTATCTTATTACTTTTTTTAATATTCTCTGTTGCCCACATTGGCTGTAGATTTGTATAATTCATCAATTTCTCAATATCTTTTTCAGTTTTTGCAGCACTCAAAGGAATTATATGGTCAATATGCCAACCGTCTTTAGTATGATTTTGCCAAGTCATTCCTGGTGAAAATTGTTTCTCTAAATAATCTTTTAGAAATTCCGGAGTACAGCCAACCATTTTAAATGTACTATTTGTTTTTCTCATCTTACTAACTTTTAAAAATATTATAAGACGACGTCTAATATTTCCTTTGAGTTTATATATGGGGTCAGTTCTTCTTTTTTCTTTGTCATATTTTCTTGCCCATTCATTTATTAAACCTTTGCTCTTTCTTTTTTCATAAACTTTCTTATTTGCAGCTTTGCCTCTGTCTGTTGTTTTGTATATTCTTGCATATTCTTTAAATTTATCTGTTAGTGTGTATTTCTTTATGTTCTCTTTACCATTAGCTGATTGTCTATATTTTTCATGAGCCATAGCATATGCTGCTTTACCTTTGTCTGATTGTTTGTATTTTTTTTGATACTCTTTCAGCTTTTCCTTATTCAGGTGCTTATATTCTTTTGCTGCTGCTTTATATTTATCTGATTGTCGGTATTCTTTTGCTACTGCTTTAGATTTATCTGTTTGTGATAATTTTTTTTTGTAAGCTATATAGGAATCGGTTTGTTGGTTTTTTTTAATCTGTTCTTTTCGGGCAACACTAACACATTCTTGAGAGCAATATTTTCGTCTTTGCCTTGATGGGTTAAATTCTTTATTACACTGTGAGCAAATCATAATCCAAGATTAACAAAACAAAATATAAGTGTCTAGACGTTGGAAGAAACAGTTAATAGAAAGCCACCTCTATCAAATTAACCTTTTATATAAGGGATATTACTGAATTTTATATTCACTACAAATCACAAATTATGCTACTATTTTATTATGAAAATAATAAAAATAATTATGACAACTGCAATATTTGCAACTTTAACATTTCAAGTAGTACAAGCAGGTTCTTCATTATTAACGGGTAACAGTGGTAGTAGTGGTTCTTTGTTGAGTAATGGTAGTGGTAACAGTAATACTGGAACTTCTTTGTTAAGATCGTACGAAACAGAAGATACAAACACTAACAACATATTTAATAGCACAGGCACTAAACAGTCCTGCTATAACGATTCTTTCGGAAATACTGTCTGTAATTAATTAAGTTTAATTAAGAGTTTTTTCATTTAAATGGAATTTCATCACAGTCGTAATATTTGGTATAATTTCCATTCATAACAGATACTACTCTAATTAGTTTCTTGTTTTTTAAATCCATAGTGAAAATATTGTATTCATCTGGGTATTTTTTAAATGGTTTATGAGCAGTAGTTATCATCTCATCATTAATTAAAATCTTTTTAATTAAAAAATCATGTTTGATAGGATTATTGTTTGCTAATTCTTTCATTAAATCTTTATTTGATGACCAGTATTTTAGAGTTTTTTCATTAGTATCAACATAGACATTTGCAGTTTTAAATTTTTTCTTTTCAACTGATTGAATCTTGTTTGTTATTGTGCTCATTAATACATCATCATAACATTTCCAAAAATATTGAGCTGCATTTACGTTTAATGTTTGCGCAAATAGAAAAAATATTATTAGCTTCTTCATTATTGAAGGATTGTGATCAAAAATCTTTTTGCCAAAAAACCACCTACTATACAAATTGTATATCCCGTTGAATTCCTAATTTCTTTATTGAAGATCTTCTTAATTATAAAACCAAGCAACCAATAGATTGCAACAAAAGCTACTACAAATATAGCACTCTCAAGAAGACCACCTAATCTAGCACTGGTTTCGTTCATAATTATTTTTTAATCCTATTTTCATTGATAGTAGATATGTATTGTAGAGATTGTTGAAAATATCAAAAATGCAAATGGCATAATCAAAAAAAGTACTTTTTTTTCATTGGGATATTTTTTTCTTATTTTAAACTCCTCGCTTATAGTCCAAACCCAAAAAAAAGCTGATAATGGTAATAAAAAAATAAACAAAATATTAATTTTAGAAAAATCAAACCAAACTGAAAACCAGTATATAAGTGGTATAAGTGTGCCTGCTGAACCAACTTTTTCTGCATATTTGTTTATAAAACTTTTCATTAATCTATCAAAAGTTTATATGCCAAGGCAATTATTTCATAAGCTATGTAAATTTCTAGTAATGTCATAATATATTAAAAAAATAATCAATTAAATAAATTGGGATACCATAAGTTAAAATATTAATTCCTCCAACAAACGGTAATGCAACAAAAGTGTCATTCTTGCTTTTTTTATATTTCCATTTTTTTGTTGGTTTAACATTGTTGGCAGCATAATGCCCAGTTAATAAGCAAGCAACATACCAATAAATAACCCCAAACAAATTGATTTGAAGATTAATTTTTTTTGAAACAAATAAGAAAAACAAAACAAATAGAATGCACATCAATTGATTAAGATAACCATAGCTTTTAATTTCTTTAAAAAAGGTTTTCATGAAAGTTTCTTCAAGGACTATAAAATAAAATACATATGAATAAAAGAATTAGCATTACAATACCAAGTCCAATACCAAGAACTCCCCAACCAAGCCAATTCGGACTATCTGCATAACAAAGAAATTCTACCTTGCAGAAACCAGCTATAAATTTACTCCACATAATAATCTAACCCTACCAAATGAAAATCTACATGTCTAGGTGGATGAATTAAACAATAATAATCAAGATTGAAGAAGGATGAGGCGTGACTAAAATTTAGGTTCTGCTACTTGGCAAGAATAATGTTCCATGGGTACAGGTGTTTTGTTTTCACGTTCATTCATGACGTGAAGCATTTTTCCTGTCATTCTGTTAATCACAATACCAATGTATTGTAAATCAGCAGATGGAATTGCTTGGTTATCTTTATCAAGCTCATAAACAACTATACCATCATACTCAAAATCTATTTTATTTTTAGTGAATTCTCTGATCGTCTTTTTCTTTTCTTCAACGGCAATACCATCAACAAGTTTTATATCTTTTTTTCTATCGTTTATTTCAAAAATGAAAGTTCTTTGATAAGCACTGTATTTATCTTCAATACATTTTACGAATGTTGTCTTTGAATAAGCATTCCCACTCAACAACAAGCCTAGAACGATAATCCCTAAAAGTTTTCTCATTTATTTAAATATAACACAATTTTTATCAGTATAGGATCTAGAAAACCCAGATAGTGCATCCAAAGTTCTGTTGATCACATACTTATCTCCATAATCCATATAAATATCATAATCAAAATTAGTTTGTTTATTGCTCATCTCACCAAAGATACTTATTTTATATTTTCTCTGGTCTTTTGTGATTTTAAAAGTTCTTCCATCATTATTTGGAAAGATTAATATAATTTCTGAATCTTTAACTTCGTACATAGCTTTTCCAAATCTGGAATTATCACAATTCCAAGTTTCAGCAAAAGCAAAACTACTCCAAAATAAACCCAGAACCACGATCCCTAAAAGTTTTTTCATTTATGGACTTGTTATTTTCATACAAATAAATTTATCATGGCCTTGTGATAATAAAACTTTCTTAATGGCATTTCTATTTTTTGTTCTAACCATTTCTCTAGTTTTTTTAAACTTTGACCAATAATCGCATAGGCCATCTAGCTCAAAGCCTGCATAATAATTAATTAAATCACTTTCAGAAGACCATTTGAAAAATACTTTTGTTCCCGGTATCCAAGCTGCATAAGCATTCCCACTCAACAGCAAGCTTAAAAATATAACGCCTAAAATCTTTTTCATTAACCAATACCCTACCAAACCCTTAATCAGGTGTCTTGGTGATGGGATGATTGTCCTTGGGCCCTGATCTGTGGTTAAAACTGCGCTATTCTAGGTCCTTTATGAGTTGAATAACACTTCCTACATATTGGACCAGTGTTAAGACTACCTTCGTATTCCATCGTGATTTGAGTATGGACTTGTTCATGGTTCCCGCAGTTAATACAACGATCTATAGCTGGCTTGTCGTAACTCAAGTAATCGTATTTTTTTTGAGATAATTTTTGCATAATATTTTTTGTAAAATAATTTTATTATATTTTTTAGAGAAAAGATTCATTTAATTGATCTTATCCACCAAAATCTATTTTGTGGCTTACAGCTCTATGGAACAGACATTATATACCTTCCTATAAGATACATCTAATAGTATGGAGGAAGTCCGTTATTAGCTTTTAAAGCTTAAAACCAAATGATTACGGGTCCTACTTAATTATAGCATTTAAACCTCCTTAGAAGGCCTACACTTGCTATTGAGATGATGTGAGTGCAGTGGCAACAGCCACTGTATATTTAAAGCCGCAACAGCGGCGACGGATACAACCTATACGATTCATTTTGACACCAATAAAAGCTAATGATTACGAGGCTTATTGCACTCGTTTATAGCTGAATGTGAGTGTAATTAATGTAAGGAAAATAAGGACTAATTGATCCCAGAACATCTTATTCTATCCCTATTCTATCCCTAGCTTGTATTCAGGTAATAACTGGGTTAGTCTACTATTGTTGTTATCAAAGAGTGAATTGATTGATTGATCCTGGTGACTTACCTCGGTGTAAACGAGATGCTCTACCAGCTGAGCTAACCACCCTTAACCAAAATTATCGTTTAGTTATAACAATTATTTATGAAAGTCAAAACAGATAT
>Ga0208770_1000929_pt1 | contig 16110 bp, 19 predicted proteins | sample AntAceMetag02UK9_FD_184771 | JGI IMG/M metagenome (GOLD analysis project Ga0208770, IMG submission 184771) | Saline lake microbial communities from Ace Lake, Antarctica - Antarctic Ace Lake Metagenome 02UK9 (SPAdes) (version 2) | ecosystem: Environmental > Aquatic > Non-marine Saline and...
TTCGAGGGCTTGGAAATAATGAAGAAGGCTTTGCTCTCTGGAAAAAGCTTAGACTATACCACCGAAGAAGCCTTGTAGAGACGGCTTTTTCCAGACTAAAAAGCCTTTTTGGAAATAGACTTAACAACAAAAAATATCAGAATCAAAAAGCCGAAATTGAGTTTCGTTTACACGCCTTGAATAGATCTCTTCAATTCCAAAATTAAAAAAATTAATTGACTTCAGAAAGAGTCGCCTTAAGATCTGATTAAAGCAACAACGCCCAACAGAGTTGTATAGTTTTTTTGAAGATTTTTCAATAAACCCTAAAATTATTGTGGTCTCACTAAATTGGATTTCAGATAGAAAATTTAAAAAAAGAGTGTGATTCACTTCTAAAGAATTTTTCAATGCATCTTCATAATTATCATAGTAGCCTGTTAAAAAACCTTCAGGGAAACAAATAAATTGGATTTGATTTTTCTCTGCATAAAGTAAAGCATTGTAGATTTGCTTTTTCCTTTCTTCAAAATGGCTCCTAGCGGCAGATTGAAATATAGAAATCTTTATAAAGTTATTTTCTTTGGAATTCATTTTTACTAATATTTTTAAAAAGACTTATAAGCGTATTTGTTTTTTTAGAAAATCTAAAAATAGTAGCCCCTTTTTTTACTGGCAGCAAATATATAAAATGCTTATCCTTTATTCCAGAATTCCGATTGGAAAAATTATATTCCATCATTCTACTAAAAAATATAGGTTTCTTATGAAAAACTCATTGAAAGTGTTCAGTTCTGATCAATCATTCAAATTTTCATGTCTATATTTTTTTATGCTCTATTTCAAGTCTCTGAGACACCTCGCATAAACTAAAGCAATTTTAATCCCCTTTATTTTTTAAAAAAGTAGTAGTTTTATGAGTATTCCCAAGAAAATGGGACTCCTCGATGCGTTGCTCATCCAAGTTAATGGTATGATAGGAGCAGGTATTGTTGGAATTCCATCCATTTTAGCCCAAGCAACAGGATCCGTTGGATTGCTGTCATTTTTAGTTTGTATTCTTTTAGTTCTTTGTATGACCTATTCATTAGGAGAACTATCCTTAGTGTATGGTGGAAAAGCGTGGTGTTATCGATTTCCCAGCTTTTGGGCTCCTCACTATGTAGGGGTCATCTCTTCTTTATTTTATGTGATTGGCCTGCACATTGCTTTGGGCTTCGTATGCCAACAAGGAGGCTTATGGCTTCATGAATTGCTTCCAATTTTGTCTGCAAAAATTTTAAGTCTCCTTACAATAGTTATTTTAACTTTGCTTATTTATTTGGGAAAAGAAGCCTCGTCAATTTTGCAATATTTTATTTCTATAGTCATTGTTCTATCAGTGTTGTTAACGAGCACTATTTGTTTCACTCAGTTTGATAAACAAGTATTTTTTGAAGATTGGGATCTCAATTTCAATCAAATACTACTTGTTACTCCTATAGTACTTTATTCATTTATGGGATTTGAAACGATTACATCTATGTATGCACTTATTAAAAATCCCAGAAAAAACGTGCTCAAAGGTGGAATAATCGGTGTTATTTTTGTAGGAATTCTTTATCTGTTGTTTTCGACTTCCATTTTAGGTTCTATATCCAGTAACTCTTTTCATAAATGGAAGCATTTCTCACTTACAAAAATTATTCAACTTTCATTTCCACGGTATCGAGGTATCACACAATTTATTTATCTTGGAGGGCTATTTGCCATTTTAGGTACTCTGCATTCTATGCTATGGAGTGTAAATAACTTAATTATGAGTATCAATGAGGCTGTAAAAGAAAAAAGAGGAACCTCTTTTTTTGACGCCCATAGAATAAATCATAATTGGATCTTGCTCTTTTCTGCTGTAGCAGTAGCAACTTCGAGCCTTATTTTTACTAATGAAATTATTCTTTATACAACAGTAGTTTTAATAGGGGGCAGTTATGGGTTATCTATTTTGCCACTGGTAAAAGTTAAGAAAAATAGAGGACTCATTTTATCAACTTATGTAGTCAGCTTGATAGGCACTTCGTTAATGATATTTTTTTCTTTGAGAATACTAATAAGGTTCGGCATGGGTTGTCTCTAGAACTTTCTAGCTCTAAAAATACCCGTTCCTAATTCTTTAGAGCAAAAAGCATCTCTTTGCCAACTCCAGCTGTCTAAATCATACTTTGTCTTAATTTTTGATTCAAAATCTAAAAGAGTGTTTACATTTTTCTGAGATAACTCATAGCTCTCAAGTGTTGTCTCATTCCATGCGATTTCAGAAAATCCTGCATCATAAAGAATTTGACGATACTCATTATACGTGATCAAATTATAAGCGACACCGTCGAGTTCCATCATTTTCTTTGTATTTACACTATAATCTTGAGTAGAGCGCATCCAGTCCATAAGTATGATTTTGCCACCAGGCTTTAGTACGCGATACATTTCGGAAAAGAAGTTTGGCTTTAATTCAATTGGGATGTGAAGTAGAGTTCTTTACTAAAAACAACATCAAAAGAATCATCAGGAAACTGCTGTAAATTACTTGCAAATTCCATTCTAACAAAATCGACACTTCCTTTTAAATTTTCTTTCTCTCGTTGTAAATTTTTATCTCCTGATGAATCATCCATTCTTGAGGTTCTAACCCAACTACATGAGCATAGTACTCTTTGGCTAAATAGATACTTGGGCCGCCTAACCCTGATCCAATATCTAATACCTGAAGATTATCTAGGTTCAGATTGCCTATCATATCTTGAACGGATCGCTCGCCACCTTGAGAAAGAAAACCAGTCCCATAGAGCATTTCAATCAACTCAACAAAGCTTTGATCATATCCCTGGCAAGCAGCTTCTTGAGCAATACACTCCAATTCATTATTTAAAACTCTTTGTGTATCTGAGGCCGAGACAAAACCAGCAGAAAAAAGAGCTATGGAAAACAAACTGTGTAGAAATATTTTTTTCATTAATTTTTCAATTGAGTTCAAGCCAGGTCAAAATTTGGTGATCCATCCAGCGGAAGTGACTTTTTTTGGAATGGCCTAAAAAGCCCATATGGCCGCCTCTAGCTGTAATGATAAGTTCAATATTATCTGGAAGGTTTTTTGGATTGAGCAAAGATCCGTTGACAAGTGGGTCATCTTTGGCAAAGAGAATATGTGTTTTTAGGCTGATGTTAGGAATAAGGTCTTTAGCGCTGCATTTTGTATAATAGTCTTTAGCATTTTCAAAGCCATAATGTGGAGCCGTAAATAATTCATCGAATTCATATAGAGACTTGCAGCTCTCAAGAGATTTCAAAAGCCCATCAGGGAACATTTCGTTTTGCTCTTTCACCATAGCCGTCAAAACTCGCAAAAAGGACCTTTGATAGAAAGTGTTTGAAAATTTTTGAAAACGTATCGATGAATCTTCAAGGCAAATAGCCGGACAAACCGCGATTGCCCTTTTTAAATAGTTATCGATCGTAGAGTCTTCACCTAAAAGCTTTAGAGTAATGTTTCCACCCAAAGAAAATCCGACTAGTGATAGAGGGGATTGAGGATCTTTTTCATAGACCCTATGTATCACTTCTTTGAGATCCACACTTACGCCGCCGTGATAGCCTCTTTTAGCTAGACCCTTTCCAGAACCGCAGCCTCGAAGATTCATGCGAACAGCGCGTGCCCCTTTTTCAATTAATGAATGTGTAATGCGCTTGAGGTAGCTAGAGTCATGCGACCCTCCCAGCCCATGTACCATTAAAACGGTAGGGCAGCTTCGTGTCCATCCATTTGGTGTTGAAATTTCTAGAGCGATTTGATCTCCATCAGCTAGAGTTATAAGCTCTCTTTGGGAAGGTGGGGCCTCTACATCGCCGTAGTAGTTACCAATTATTGTTTGGAGATGAGTATTTTTTAAAAAGGGGTGGGGTACAAAAGAATGTTTCATTGAAATACCATTTGTATCTGTTACACGTGAGCAACTGCAAAAGAGACAGCTAATCGCAAAAAAGGAAGTAAGTAAAAAGAGATTTTTCTTCATAAACACATAGACTCTACAGTATTAGGAACCATTTCCCATATCAAAAGCATGTGCCAAGAACAGAACGGGGTATACCTTATGAAAATCTCCGGATGATGGATTCGAACCAACGACCAATTGATTAACAGTCCCGTTAATCAGAAAACTCCGAATAAGTGTGAGTATATCAGAGCTTATTTTTAAAGGGGAGAATGAAATGATGTTATTCAGATTTATGCATAAAAATTCTCTTTAACTCTAATCAGTTGCGGAAAAAATGCTGAAAATTTTATTTTCTATGCTAGCAAATTAATGGAGTTGTATGGTTTGAAAAAATTATGGAAAGTCACTCTTTCAAAGAAAGCACAGAAACAAAAAAACAAGCTCCCTATGAAATTTCAAAATATGGTTATCGCCTTAAAAATATCTTTAGAAAAGGGAGGCCCAATACAGAAGGAATGGCCAAATTTCAGTGCTTTAGATAGGAAAAAAACTCGTTATCATTGCCACTTGAATAAAAAAGGACATCCAACTTATGTAGCGGTTTGGGATATTGTTGATCGTAAGATCCAATTAATGGAAATTAAATATGTTGGAACAAGAGAAAAAGCCCCTTATAAATAACAAGAAATTCCTATGAGTAGAAAAAAAAGATTACCTCGACAAGCTGTAGTTCTTAAAGGTCTTAGAGGAAGAGAAGGAATGACTCAAGAACAACTAGCTAAAAAACTTAGCATCTCAAAATCAACAGTCAGCAATATGGAAACTGGAAAAAAGAAGATCTCTTCTGAAGATGCAAAAAAATTAGCAAAGGCTCTAAGCACAAAAGCAAATATGTTTGAAAAATAATTATTTTAGTCCCAGAAGACGTAGAATCAGTTTTTCAATGAAAGCGCCTAATTTCCTTTGTCGACCAGACCAGTAAGGGGAATGCTGATTCTTCTAGATACTTTATCTTTAAAATCTTAGATACCCATATGTCACATGTTTTGTAGATTTCACTGTCGATGGTATAAGCGACATATTTACTAAAAGATAATGCTTCATTCCTCATATAATTACGCCTCTTGCTTCCCAATAACTTCAATCGCAAAATGATTAGGGCAGTTTAAAGCTGCGGAAAAATGCTTCTTAATTTTCTTATATAATGCTACTAAGCCTAAAATAGACAAAGTAGTCAATACATGTGAACCTTTCTTAGGAATGAGCAGAGTCACAATTGCAGATGTGGTGCCTATTACCAAAAGTTCTTCAGTATAAATCCATAAGCTCAATAACTTTTGAGAGATCTTCCTGCTCGGACTTCTCCAAATATTGGCACTCCACTGAAGGAAACACCTAATTATCACAGCTAAAAATGTAACTCCAAAAAAAATCGACAAAATTCCCTGCCCGCTTGAAGCCATTTGAGAAAAATTTAAAACTCTAGGCAAGGCGAAGGAGGCAATCCATAGCCATACAGCCCATTGCTTATTCTTAACAGTAACAAGATAGGCAAAGACCAATATTAAAAGAGTTGAAAGAATTCTTATGGCTATAAAATCTACATCAAAAAATATTCGTACAGCTAAAGATAAAACCAAATCCAATAAGGAAATGGCCCATATTTTTATTTTATTCTTCTTGGTAATCACTGAAACTCCTTTAAGTTACTTCCTTGGACTTGTGCTCTTTATATAAGGGTTAACACAAGTGTATCCCTTTAATGTCTTTTAAAATGAGAGAGGCTCTTCCTCAGTATCTTTTGAGTTGAATTCAAGAATTTGGGGTTCATCTTCTTCAAGATCATCTAATTCAATAAGTTCCTCATCTAAAAATTCTTTTGGATTTGGAATAGTCCCTTTAGTCTTTAAGCCTAATTTCTTGAGATTTTCTATTTTCGTTATGATATTACCTCTCCCCTCTAACTTTAGCATCACATCATGATAACTCTTATTTGCTCCATTCAGAGAGGTATCCAAAGATTTTAAGCATTTTAAAAGACCTACAAACTTATCATACAAGAGGGCGCCTTCGTGCGCAATTTGTTGAGTATTTTTATTTTGTTGATCAAGCGTCCAAAGCGAATCGAGCGTCCGCAATATAGCAAGAAGATTTGCAGGACAAACAATTACAATCGATTTTTTCCAGGCATCTTCAAAAAGAGTTTGTTTTTTTTGAATTACTAAAGAAAAAATAGCCTCTATTGGAATAAACATCAAAGTAAGATCAGGCGTGTTAAGATTTTCAGCAAAGGAATACTTTTTTTCGCTTAAACCCTTAACATGAGTTTGCACAGACTGTACAAGCTTTTCTAAACAAGAAGCCCTTTCTTTCTCTGTTTCAGCCTCTAAATAGTTGTCATAGGGTATGTATGAGAACTTTGAATCAATGATAAAATGCCTGTTATCAGGTAAGTGAATAATTACATCAGGGTATTGTCGTTTTCCACTCGAATCTTCTAGTTCAAGTCCACCCCCGTGAACTGTATATTGAATGCCTTTTTTCAGTCCCGAGAACTCTAAGACTGTCTCTAAGATTAGTTCTCCCCAAGCTCCTTGTCTTTGTACATCTCCTTTTAAGGCTTTAGTCAAGCGACCTGTCTCATTAGCAAGTAAGGAGCTACTATCGACCATTGATTTAATATTCGCCTTTAAGGTTAATCGCTCAGCTACTGAAGCAGTTTGAAGATGCTGGAGGTTTGATTTAAAGGTTTCTATTGTAGTATTAAGAGTATTAAGCGGAGTAAGTAATTCATTAATTTTAGTCTTAGAATTATCAGCAAATTCTTGAGAAGTTTCTTTAAGGATTTTATTGCTTAGATTTTCAAACTCCGTAGAAAAGGTCTTTCTAGTATTCGCTAAATCGTTCGTGTGCCGCTCGTTAATTGTTTCTAATGAATTTTTTTCTATTTCCAACGAGTTTTGTAAAGTTGCTGTTTCTGTAATTAGTTTCTCTTTCTCTCTGTTTAATGATTCTATTGTGTTTTTATCAGATAAAATTTTTCTGTCTCGTTCCTCTGCCAATGCAGTTGACCTTGATTCTTTAATTTGCCATTTCTGAACCGATTCCTGAAGAGTGGATACTTTTTTATTAAGAGCATATAGCCCTATCCCTAACACTAAAATTATTATTAATAATATAACATAAAACATAATCAATAATTCCATTCTAGTTAATGTTTATTACAAAATATTATATCTTATTTATAAATTAAACAATACTCATAATCATTCTTTAAGGTTCATAGTCTATGGTAAAATACCCTTAATTCTATTTAGCCTTAAAAATTATTCTTTAAAGAAAGCTATAAACCCCTCTCAAAATCGAAAAAAAAGCCTCTACGGGTAAAACTTGGAGAACTTGCAAGAGACTACGCTACGCACCCGATTTGAGCCATGCAAAGCTACCTGAAAGAGTGTGACTTCATTCAACTTTGTGAATGTATTGAGAGAGGAGAAAGGAGTATAAGTCTTGAAAATATTGTTGCTTTAGCTAAGGCTTGGAAGTGTTCGGCAAGAGACTTGATCCCTAAAGTATAAAGTTAAGTATTAGATAATAAATTTTTAATTTTACGAATTAAGCTTATAGCTTCATTATACAGGGCCAAAGATTGCTTGGTATAGGCACCATGTCGAAAAGCAGCCTTGCGTGAATTATCCTTACCTTCCTTTGTTAAAGGACCTTTAGATTTTCCACCGTGCATATGGCAAGTATTTTTTCCAAACATAGCCCACTTAAGACATTGATTTTGAGAACGTTTACTTTTTGCAGTACATCTAGGCATTTTGATCCATGGGGTTCTGTTTAAAAAAAAGTTATCACCCCTTCTTAGATTGAGGGGAAAGGTTTTGAGCAACTATTGCCTGGCCTTTATTATGCATATGAACGACTTGGATAGTCTGTTGACCACCCGTTCTACATTTTAAAACTGTTTGCATTGTTTGGTTAGCTGTATTGAAAAGTTTATTAGCTAATAAATAGAATTTCTCCATGCAGTGAAATCTTTGTTGAGGATGATTGGCGAGTCGAAGGCATTTAACACCACAGTCATTAAGAGCAAGAAACTGACCTAGTAATAAAGTTTCTAATGCATTTTTTGGCTCTAAAGCGGAGAGTAGAGCGCAGGTTTCATTAATGCGGGATTCCATATCATCTGACACTAGTCCTCTGGATACTTTTTTTAATAATCTATCTCCGATCTTTGGATCAGATGCTCCAGTGGCTCGTTGCAAAGCTTGGTTAAATGAATCCTCATTAGGTTCGTGCCCATCTGACAGTTTAATAGTATCACATATGAGTTGCCCTGTTTCTTCCTTCACTTTGAAACTCCATTCAAGAAAAGGCAATTCTTTAGAGTCATTCTGTAATGGTTCTTGGTTTTCTTTTTGACATTCTTTCATATTGTTCTCCGGTTTTATTTAAATTTTTTTTGTCATAGTTGTCAGGGTTGTTAGGGTAAAATTTCATTTTGCTCCTGAAATTAGGTTGCACCAGGGCAAGAACATTTTTTTCATGCGCAAGTTGTGATTTTGCTATGACAACCCTGACAACTATGACAGCTAGAACTCCTCCCAAATGGATGGTGATTGTTTATAGTGATCCTCAAACTCAGATCTGCATTTTTCTAAAGAGGGAAAGGTATACTTGGATCGGCGCCGTGAATCTTCCTCATTTGAACACCTTTTTGCTTGCATAGATGGTAAGATGGTACGTAATCTTTTCCCAACCTGTTCTTTAGAAAGAGCCTTTTGATTTTCATATTCACACCAGTTTTTATAATAATCATAGAATGTATTGATCAGCAGATCTTCAAGGTGCAGAGAAGGCCCTGCATTGGAATGATCCCAACGGCCTTCTTTGAGAGATGTATAAATAAATCGATCAATGCTTGAAGCACCCTCAAGTTTCATGTCAAAACCCGAAAAATTCTCAGGCATAATTCTTGGATCGAATTCAGTTATATCTTCATTTTGAAGATCATACATCAACGCTTCATAGCCACCTTTCTCTAATTGTTGGTGAATCTCGTTGAAGTAGGATAAGTCTTCTTTTCTAGTATTAGAGATATCCAGAACAAAAAAACGTCGATCATCTGGATCAAGATGGACAGCCCAGTCCTCATTACTGCTTACGACCAGATGTTTAAAATTGTCAATCCAATAGCCATCTCTGCCTTTGGCTTCAATGAACAGTCTGGGTTCTGTAATAAGAGATTTTAGAGTCCCTATTTCTTTTTTATTGCCACCCCAAATCGCTTCATCAGCGAAAATCAAGATCGCATTCTTCAAATGGGAGTTGAATCTTCCGAGGATTTGGTCGAGGCTGGCTAAAGGAGCAAAATGAGGGCCGAGAAGTTTACCAATAGCATTGATAAAAGTCCCTTTACCAGTACCTTGCTTGCCGCGAAGAACCAAGGCTGTTCCTATCAACCATGGTTTTTGAAACAGGTGTGCAAGCCATTTTCTCACATAGATATAATGAGATTCTTTTCCTCCGCATATAATAAGCCTGAGGTGATTCCAAAAGTATGAGCAGTCCCCTTTGTTTGGAGCAACCGCGAAACCTCGCCAAATATTAAAATTGTCATCATAGTGACCAATGACTTTAGGGTTAAAAACAATATTTTTGAAAGTGCGGCGATGAGGACTCAGAAGCCAAATCTGAGCCTTTGTTCTTCGCTTTTTATTTTCTGATAACTCAGGCACAACTTGGTTTTCATAGAAGGTCAGTAGCGAAGATTTCGAGTCTAATACGAAATCAATTTCACTCTTTTCTATCAAGATGTATGTGCTTGATGTGTGGACTATTGCCAAAAACTGATTAAGCTCTTTGACAATGGTATTTTCTAGTTTTGCTTTTTTCTCTTCTAAAAGAGAGGTCTTCTTAGGCTTGTTTCCCATCGCCTTATCGGATATATGTCCTGGCTCTTCTGCAGAAGCTTTTAATTTTTCATCTACATTTTCCGAAGGACTTGAAATTGTGTTGTCTGTTATAATCTGTTTCATCAATCCTCCTGAGATGTGGGGCGTGTGGTAGAGCCTGGGTGCCTCCAGGCTCTTGTTTTTGCTACCTCATAGAACATTCCATAGGCTTTCTTAAGCCTAATTTCGTTGAGTTTGACCAAGTTCTTGATCATTGAAGATGTGTTCGTTTTATAAACTACTGGTTTCATGTGACCTTACCTCCCTTCAATAGTTTAAAGAGGGTTTGAGGTAAAACGAGTCGACGTTTTTTGAATTTAACGAAAGCTGGAGCTAGATTATTTTCTTCACTCTCATAGGCCATTTTTCGTAGACTGCCCATGCTTGGCCATGCAAACCGTTCTGTAAAATCTTTGAATGTTAATGGGATTTCCTCATTCTCTTTTGGAAAAAAATGAGAGGAAGTTGAAGTTGATAATGTTTTTTGATTCATATTGGAAACTCCTTTTTCAAGTTTTTTAATTGAATCCAATAATTTCATATTAGTTCGTATGAGTCAGCAAATTGCTATTGGGAATGGGAGGAACGATCTTTTTAGACTATTTGAGTTCGATGGTGAAGATCTGTTGTTGGCCAGCTCGTTAGCGTAGTAAAAGTGACAGGACCATGACTTCTAGCCAGGTTTAATTTTTTAACTGCTTTAGAAAAAACACCCCGTAACCCTCTTTCTGTATGTTTGAAAAAAAGGCCTTCAACTCCAAAATCTCTATTAATTCTTCCCAAAGTCTGCAAATATAGATATAGCGATTTTGAAATCTCCGTCTGCACTGCTCCAAAAAGAGTAGGAACCTTCATTGTATATCTTTTAGTAAAATGTAATCCTTCAGGTCTTTCTTCAATCGATAAAGTAGAAGCGTTGAATTCTTCTAAGAGATTGATGCGCGTAGGAAGTTGCAATCTAGCACTTGTAAGGCAAATCCATGCAAAAGCCAATGTTTCCGCAGCACAATGCTGACCTCGCAAATCACCCCAGAGCATCATTTCTGCAAGATTTTTCAAAATGCTCATTACGACTATTATGTTTGTTGGAAACTTATCTTTTGTTATTTTTCTTATTACTTTCCCTTCGAAAGGGGTTCTATCCTGAGGGAAAATAACATCAATATAACCATGACATTCAGGCTGAGTATATGCTTTAACATATTCTAAAAAACTACCCAGGGATTCCGTCCAAAGCTTCTTTGTATGTTTATGTTCAAATTCTTCATATCTGAGCCGTTCAATATATTTTATTAAAATTTCATGTGGGTTTGGAGGAATGATTCCATATACCCGATAATCATTTGAGCTTTTCAATCTTCCCTTTGTGGATTTTATTCCTCCTTTCATCACCAATTCTTTGTCCAACCATTTTGAATGATAGGATTGAGACTCCGCTAGTAAGTCTTCAGGATAATCTTCCGACCACCCTTCTTTCTTTAGTTCATCAGAAACTCCCCAGAAAGATAGATATTTAATTTCAAAAAAGATCCATGAATAAGCTTCTCTTTCTAATCCTGGCTCAAAGTCACTATTTCCTGTAAACACATCTTTATGGTCTTTGTCCCAACAAATCCATTCCATTAACTCGTTTTTAAATAGCAGCAGTTGCTCTTTTAACTCATATAGATCAGCTTGCACAGATTTAACTCTCCTCATTTGTCATCAGGTTATCATTTGTACGTTGAAGTAGTTTCGCAAGATGGGATTTATTGAAATGGGTATATCGCCTCGTCATGATAGGAGATCTATGCCCGAGGATTTCCATAAGTTCTCCTTGAGAGGCTCCTGACATAGCTAGGTGGGATGCCGCTGTATGGCGGAGTGAGTGAAAAACTACATCATCTAATTTTAATTTATTTAAAACTGATTGAAAGGCTTTGCGGATCATAGAGTATGGGTAGCGTTTAGATGGATCTTTTGAAAGGAAAATATGTTCTTCAAGATCATCGTAGTCTTTAGTTTTTAAATGGCTATATACTTGATTTGGAAAGGGGAGGACTCGAACATCACCGTTTTTTGTACTCTCTAGAGTGATGAACTGATTTTCAAAATCGATATTTTTCCACTTGAGGCTTGCAATTTCACCAAATCTCATACCAAGAGATCCAGCTAATAGGACCATGCCATAAAGATTCGGATTTTTATGTTCTTTACAAGCTTGGAGCAGATTTTGAAACTCCTCTTTGCTCAAATAGCGAGTTCGTCCTCTGCTCTCGGGTAGTTTGGATACTCTTTTGAAGGGGTTATCTAAAACCCATTCCCATTCTTTTACTGCTAGTGAAAAGGCTTTACTGAGGGTTGAAAAATATCGATTCACAGTAGCACCAGATCTTAAATTTTTTCGTGGAGTACTCTCCTTGAGGAGGTGATCTTTAGCGCGTGCAAGAAGAGAAGGAGTAATGTCAAGTAAGAGTTTTTGCCCATAGTGTTTTTCCCACCAGTTTAGTTGATGGATTTGGCTTTTGATTCTTTCAGGGTACTTGCTCAAGTAAATTGTCTTATACTGCTCAATGAGGTTGGAAAGGGTATATTTTTGAAACTTGGTCGCTTGAGGCAGACGCCCTTCTAGTATGGCGCTTTCGGTTGATCTAACCCAGTTCTTAGCTTCAGTAAGTGTTTTGCATTTTTTGCGAAGCGATTTCGTTCGTTTTCTTCGGACTTCAGCGTAGTAAGCAACCGTGCCATCTTTTTTTTGATATTCGTAAATGCATCGACTGACTTTTTTTCTAGTTTGTTTCATAAAATTTCCTATGCTGAACAATTATAAATAAGAAGGGATTAATAGGAATAGGATTTGTAGTCCGTTGCTCTTTTTCATATCTTAAGAGATAGAGTATGAGAAAATTTCAGGAAAAATGCCGTTTTTCAGCATTTTTTCAGCATTGAAGTCAAAAGTTGATAGAAAAGTCAGTGGTTTAAGCATGTTTAGATTTGTGCTGATTGATTCAGGTGAGTTGCTGAAAAAATGCTGAATTATTGGTTTTTTTGAATAAGAATACATGATCGCTCCTGTCGTTAAGTTACGTGCAAGAGTCTCTGATTTAATGGGCTGTAGGGAGTAAAAAGGAAACTCCGGATGCTGGATTCGAACCAGCGACCAATTGATTAACAGTCAACTGCTCTACCGCTGAGCTAATCCGGAATAAAAGAGAGGCTATGGTATCTGATGACATAAATATTTTGCAATCGTTTATGTGCGAGAAAGTGAAGAGTTTTTTGAACTAGGGAGAATTTTTTTGAAAAGCTGTCTAGGTTCTTCAAGATTTCCCTCTGGCGTTAAGAAATATTCATCTAAGGAAGCTTTCTGCCTGTCCTTACGAATAAAAATTCTTTTGAGGATGTCAAAGGGGAGAAGTGGAATGCCACGTAATAAGTCTGTAAATCCCGTAACCGTTGCAAATTGACGAATAAGAATCTGAGAAATAATTGCTGCAAGTTCAGATGACGTCACGGGGTGTCCTTTCCCTACATCATAGATGACAAGGCGGGGGATGGGCTTTAAAGTCCTATAGCTCCCAGCTGTTAGAGTGGGGTGGCGGTAAGTAAAAATTAAGTTTTCTATCACTAATTTTTTTATAATAACACCTTTTGGATTCAGGCCATTAGCTCTTTTTTGACGAGCTTTTTCTCCCATGTTATAGATAATTGTTTTCCAATTACTTGCAGATCCAGTTACACTATAAATATCGACAAAGAAGTGAACCTGATCAAAATAAAGCTCTTCAATGATAACAGGTTTATAAAAAAAACTTCTGAGATTCAATTTGACACTAATGAACTTAGCCCTAACTGCAGATTTAATTCTTTTCTCTGATGCAGGAGGGTTACGGATTGCTACATTTCGTCCATTAATTTTTGTGAGAGAAACAGAGAGATCGACTTCAGTTAAGGTTGTTGGGTTGTTGAGTAGATTAGTTAGAGTATAATTCACCATCGGTACCCTATAGCTCCAAACAAAAATACCACAGCCTATAAAGATGATGACAAGAACATAGACTAAGCTTTTAAGAAGAGAAAACATAGTAGCCTAAAAGGGGTTAGGTATATCAAGGAACTTATGCTCTAAATTAAATTTATTTGCAAGGTAGCTACCTATTGCTTTTGGACCTACTGTTTCTGTGTTGTAATGACCCATCGCAAAAAAATGAATGTGTTCTTCGTGAGCAATATCCCAAATAGGCTCATCAAAAGAACCTGTAATGTAACAATCGACTCCAGCCGCTACTGCTTTATGGATTTCTCGATGAGCTCCCCCTGAAATTAAAGCCGCAGAAGAGACTTTCGACGCACCTCCTAAAGCTGTATGAGCTGGATGGCCATAGTAGACTTCAAGAGTCTTTTCAAATTGCTCTACGCTTTGTTCTTTAAAAGTGCCCATGACTCCCAGAGTCAACTCACCTTGCTTGGGTCCGAAGGGTTTTAAATTCGTCCAGCCTAGGTCTTGAGCTGCTTTCCAGTTGTTACCGAGTTTTGGGTGGCAATCAAGAGGTAAGTGGTAGGCAAGTAACGAGATTTCATGATCGAGTAAGAGCTTTATTTTTTCTCGTTTGATGCCGACAATAGGCAAAGGATCTTTACTCCAAAGAAGGCCGTGGTGGACAATTAGAACTTGGGCTTTTTCTTTGATCGCAGCGTGAATAGTTTTGAGACTTGTAGAAACCGCAGTAGCTACTTTTGTAACGGGTTTATCAGATCCCTCTACTTGAAGACCGTTAGGACCAAAGTCTTCAATTTGTGAGATTTGTAATTCTTCATGTAAATGTTGGATTAAATCTTGTACTCTAGTCATAGAAAGTTGAATTATTTCCTCAGATGCTTTAAACGCAATATAACGAGGGGTAAAAATTATGTCTAATGATAAAGGTAAACAAGTAGCAGGTTACATGGCAGCTGAGCTTATTCAGCCTGGAATGAAAGTGGGCCTGGGTACAGGGTCCACCGCTTACTACTTTATCGAGAAACTCATAGAGCGCTGTAAAGGTGGACTTAAAGTGCATGGAATAGCCACTTCAAAGAAGTCTCGCGATCAAGCAAAAGCTGGAGGAATTCCTTTAATAGATCCGAGTCAGCTGGAGACTTTAGATTTGGATATTGATGGTGCAGATGAAATTGATCCCAAAAGACAAATGATCAAAGGGGGAGGGGGAGCCTTATTTCGTGAGAAAATAATAGCAAGTGCTGCACGTGAAATGGTTGTTGTTGTTGATGAAAGTAAACTCGTTTCTCGTCTAGGTCAGCACCCGCTACCTATAGAAATCGCCTGTTTTGGGGCTCAATCTATCCTTCATAGGTTAAAGAAATTAGAAGTTTCTGGAGATCTTAGAAAAGAGAAGGGTGAGCTTTACTTAACTGACAATGGAAATTACATTTTAGATAGTAATATTCAAAACTATTCAGGAGATTTTCAAATTTTAGATCAAAAAATCCTGCAAATACCTGGGGTTATTGAAACGGGTTTTTTCTGGAATTTAGCAGGTAGGGTTATTATTGGGTATAAGGATGGACATGCAGAAATTAAGGATTATTTATGAATGGACTGGTTGAACTCTCTTTAGACAAAATTTTACAGACAAGAACTTATACGGTCGTAGTTCTCAAAGCTCCAGAAAAACGATTTTCAATCTACATGGAACCCCATATTGGACACACGCTTCAAGCTTTTTTCTCTCATGAAAAGTTTGAAAGGCCTCAGACTTTTGATTTTTTAGACCATACGCTTTTAGGGCTAGGTCTTAAGATTATTCGAGTTGTTCTTGATGATATTGAAGAAACAATCTTTTTTTCAAAAATTCTTTATCAACAAAAGGGAGATGAGATAGACCGCCTTGTTGAAGTGGATGCAAGGCCCTCTGATAGTCTTATCATTGCTTTGAGGCACAAAGCACCTATTTACTGCACTGAGAAGATTTTAGAGGAAACTATTCCCTTCGAAGATTAGCCTGATTTTCAAAAAATAAATATAAAGGTTAATAATTATGACATATAATCTTTGGTTGAAGTATCATTATCGGCCCCTATTATGAAAGCTATTTAGCGGCGTTGTTGATTTAATCAGGATCGGCCGATTCAGACAAATAAATATTTAAGAAAATAAGCGTATAAATGAAAATGGACTCCTGATAACGATAACAAGGAGTCCAAAGATGAGCTACGTTAAACGT
>Ga0208770_1000930_pt1 | contig 16108 bp, 15 predicted proteins | sample AntAceMetag02UK9_FD_184771 | JGI IMG/M metagenome (GOLD analysis project Ga0208770, IMG submission 184771) | Saline lake microbial communities from Ace Lake, Antarctica - Antarctic Ace Lake Metagenome 02UK9 (SPAdes) (version 2) | ecosystem: Environmental > Aquatic > Non-marine Saline and...
TTCATTTAATTAAAATCCTAACATAAAATTTATTAATTAAATAATGAAAGTCGAACTAAAGTATCCGTTTAAAATCATCTATTCTCATGGCTTTTTGAACAGCTAATCTTCTAGCAGCTCTATCTTCTGGAGATATTTCAAGTACATGATTACCATAAATATTTTCAGTAGTTTTATAGTCTCCATGACCGAGTACATTCATCACATAGTTTTGATCAATTAATGATCCTCTAGCTTTTACTGCATTAACTAAATGAGTAGCCAAACTATGTCTATATGTCTTTGTTGGACAATCTTTAAACGGACTAGAAACTACAGTAAATGATTTGGATATACCTCTAGCTTTAGTATTTCTTTTACCATCCACATTGTTATAATCTTTAATCTTCCAACTAAGAGTTGCTAAACCATACTCTTCATAAGTCATCCAGATCATAGATCTGAAAGCATGATTAGACATCGGCTCTTTAGTTCTTAAAGAAGGAAACAAATAAGGATTATCTATATCTTTAATTCTATCCATCCACTCCGTAATATAAGGCAGATAATCATTCTGTATTTCAACAAACCTTGTGCTGTTCTTTTTTTTAGTTCTTTTTACATACCTATTTTCGCTAGTACTCCAAGCACCACCAATCCAAATAGTTTGATCGCTTAAATTAACATCAGCTTTTTTAATACCTTTAAGCTCAGAATACCTTAGACCTAAATAAGTAAATGAAGCAATAGCTGTAAGTTTTAATAAAGCTATATGACTGTCCTGTCTGTTTGCAAATAAACCATTAATTAATCTAGCAGCTTCAGCTGGTTGAATGACTTGAGTAACTTTAGAATAAAATAAACGATCATCTTCTGGTTGCAAGTGATATTGATTTTTTAAATGCCAATGAAAAGCCTTCTCATTGATCTCCATATCCTCTCCGGCAGCATACCTCAAAAATGTTTTAATCTTATAGACAACGTCTTTAACTTTGAACCAAATGGATCTCCCAGTAAAACTATTATGTTTTGTTTGATAAATATTTTGAACAAAACTTTCTAATACTGGACCTGATACTTGATCCATATAAATATCTGGGAAACAATCAGATATATAGTTTTTATAATTTGACAAGTAACCTCTAGCACTAGCAATAGTTAACCTAGTACCTTTAGTATGACCACGTTCAAGTGTCATAGAGGCAAATTTAAGGTACTCTTCTTTAAATTTATGCCTCCCACTTAGAATTACTTTCTTGGTTGCCACAGCGGCTATTAGAGAGTCTTTAGCCTTCTCAGCATCTTTTCTATTGGACCATCTTTTATTACCGTCTATTGCTTTAACAACTTTTCTTTTATCCGAATAGTTTAATATTTGCCATCCAGCTTTCTTAATTATTCTAAGATCTATTGTCATATAAATTAAATACCGAACCCAGATAGATATGCAAAAGGTTTAAGAAAATATATTCTATCAAGAGTAGAGAGTGTGCCGATAATGTGCCGACATAAAACTTGATAACATTCGATGTTGTGATTTTCCTATACTTTTTAATACTACCCACGTTCGAACTTTTTGTTCATTAAGTTAATAAAACAAAGGTAAATTGAAAGTATTGAAGAATTAGTTTTTTTTAGAAAACCGATGCTCTATCCAGCTGAGCTAAGAGCGCAAAATATAATAATAGATATATTTATAGTACGAATTTAATTTTTAAAAAGAAATTTTTTACAAATAATCAATAAGGTCAAAAGTTCCAATCTGCCAATAATCATAAAGGAAATTATATAATATTTGGTCAAGAAATGAAGATCATAAAAGCTAAAATCACCCAAACCATACATTGAAGAGTTGACAGTGTTCATTAAAGTTAAAATTGATAACTTGAAAGAGTTTTCAAATTCAATGTTACTTAAAGTTAGTAAAAAAGTTAAAAATAGTAGAGACAAAATAAAAATTATAATAGATAAAAAATATTTATAAATTTCATCTAATTGAAAAAACTCTTTAGAAAATAAGTGTTTGTTAATATAAATATTTTTAGGTCTGCTATAAGATAGAATTTCATTAATTGAATATTTAAATAATGAATAAATTTTTAAAAACCTAATACCGGAACTTGTTGAGAAAAAAGATCCACCAATAATAACTAGTAATAAAAATATAAATGATAAATTCGTAGAATTATTATTAAGGGAAAAGCCTATATTTGATACACTACTTGTTAGTGATAAAAATAATTCACTAAAGTTATTATTAAAATTTAAAAAGATAAAAAAAATAATTGTTAATATTATAAAATAAAATAATAAATGAATATCTTCATTAAAAAAATTCATGTTATGGTTTTTGGTAAAAGCTAAATTATAAACTAAAAAAATACTAAAAAAAGACGTCAACATTAATAAAGAGGTAATAATAACTTGGTAGTTATTGATCAGGATATTAGATAAATTATTGGAAGGCAAAAAACCACCAGATGAAATGATTGTCATTGCTAAATTCAATGAATCAAATAATCGAATACCTGATAAATTTAAAATAATAAAAATTACCAAAGTGATTAACGAATATAGTAAAAAAATTTTTAATGACTGCTTTAGTGTTTCAGCTTTATTAAAAGAGATAAAGTTGGTTAAAGATTTTTTAAAACTATGATCAAAAATATCTATTAAAAGTATAATAGAAAATAGAAAATAAAGTCCCCCAACCCACTGGGAAGAAGATCTCCATAAAATTAAGCCCTGATCAATATGGTTTATATTATCAAATATTGTAAAGCCCGTAGAAGTGAAACCTGAAATTGCCTCAAAATAAGAATTAACAAATGTTAAGTTATAATTACTAAAATAAAATGGGATTGAAATTAACAAAGGTAGTAAAAAATAACCTAATATTATTGTTAATATTTTTACATAAATTGTAATTTTATCTTCATTCTTTTTTTTAATCAAATAAAAAACTATTGATAAAAAAAAAGATATAACAAAAGTATAAACGTAAGTATTTAAATTGAGATAAAGATTTAAATAATAAGAATAAATAATATTAAATAACGAAAGAATTGAAATCACACCACAAAAAACACTCAAATAAATGAGTTTAATAAAGTTCATTCAGTTAAATTGAGCTTATGCGAAACATGTTTTCAACAACATGTAAAAAATCTTTTTTTGCTAACAAAACAACTTTATCTTCTTTTTTAAACATAAAATCAGATCTTGGAATAATAACCTCTTTACTTCTTAAAACTGCTGCGATTCTTATTTCATCTGGTAAATTTGAATTTTTTAATTCTTTATTAATTAATTCAGAACTTTCAATAATCTCAGCTTCAATAACTTCATATTCACCATTTAAAATACTGTAGGCATTTTCAACAGTCCCCTTATGAACATGTTTTAATATGCTAGATACAGTATTCATTCTTGGATCTATAAAATCATCAATTTTTAAAGATGCTTGTAACAAAGCGTAATTAGGTTTATTAATTAATGCCATCGTTCTTTTTTCGTTAATATCACTTTTATCTTTTGTAAATTTTTCAACCAAAACACTAACCATTAAATTATCTTCATCATCATTTGTAAGGGCTAAAACGGTCTGCACTTCATCTAAATTCGCTTCCATTAAAACTTCTTCATCCAGTGCATCGCCATGAATAACAATTGTATTATTAAGTTGACTTGCAATAAATTCCGCTCTTTCTTTATTTTTTTCAATAATTTTTACTCTTGCTGAATCAAAACTATCTTCAAGGTTTTTAGCAAGATTAAAACCTATATTCCCCCCACCAATGATTAAAATTTTATTAGAAATTTTTTCATTATGACCAAAGGCTAATAAGGTCTCTTTCATTTGAGATGCATTGATGACAACATAGGCTTTATCTCCCTGTATCACCTCATCTGTTTTCTTAAGCATAATAAATTTGTCTTCCCTTACAACACCCATGATATTAGCATCTAATTTTGGAAACTTTTTGGTAAGAGCATTAAGTTTAATATTTATAAGAGGGCATTTTTCGTTAATCAAAATTTCAAGTAATCTAATTTTGTTATCAGCAAATGGTACGTTATCTAAAGCGCCTGGTGCCTCAAGTTTTCTCTGTAAAGATTTTGCTATTTCAATTTCTGGTGAAATGATAACGTCTATTGGTAAGTTTTCTTTATTATAAACTTTAGTAAATTTTGGGTTTAAATAATCTTGTGATCTTATTCTTGCAATTTTTTTTTGGACATTAAAGATTGAAAAAGCAATTTGACATATGAGCATATTAATTTCATCATTACGAGTAACTGCAATAATCATGTCTGCTTCAGATGCATTGGCCTTTTCTAAAATTGATGGATATGTAGCTTTACCAACAATAGATTTTACATCTAATGTTTCATCAATTTTTTGAATATCTTCGCTCGATTGGTCAATAACTGTTATTGAGTGACCTTGTTCACTTAAAATCTTTGCTATAGTAAAGCCAACTCTACCAGCACCACAAATAATTATATTCATTTAATTTAGTTCCTTGATCCCTAGTCCCTTTAATTTTCTGTGTAAGGCAGATCTTTCCATTCCAATAAAATCGGCAGTTTTTGATATATTGCCATTAAATTTTTTTAACTGTGTAGTTAAATACTCTTTTTCAAAATTTTCTCTAGCCTCTTTTAATGGTATAGATAAAGAGTTTTCTGACTTTGTATATTGTGTATCGGGTGTTTTTAGGGATTCTTTTATAATATTTGAAATTTTATCAGAAGTATCTGGAGAAAGTATTGCAATTCTTTCAATTAAATTTCGTAACTCTCTAACATTACCGGGCCAGTCGTAATTAAGTAAATAATTATTATTACAATCAATATCTAATTTTTTTAAGTTGTAATTTTCAGAAACTTTATCAGAAAAATACTCTACTAATAATGGTATGTCGGATACCCTTTTTTTTAATGGATCAATATTAATCTCCAACACATTAAGTCTGTGATAAAGATCCTCTCTAAAGTTGCCCATCTCTATTTCTTTTTTAATATCTTTGCTTGATGAGCATATAATTCTTACATCTACATTAATATCAGACGTGCCATTAATTCTTTTAAATTTTTGATCTATTAATACTCTTAAAATTTTAGATTGCGTATCAAGAGGAATTTCTGAAATTTCATCAATTAAAAGAATTCCTCCTGTGGATTTTTCTAGAGCTCCATATGAAATTGATGCATTGTCTTTTTCTTCACCGAAAAGTTCTAATTCATATTTTTTAATATCTAATAAAGCACCATTCAAAACTACAAAAGGTCCTTTTTGTCTTTTAGATTCTTTATGTATTTTTCTAGCTATTAATTCTTTACCAGAGCCTGTTGGACCATTAATAAAAATTCTACTTTCTGAAATTGAAATTTTATTTATCTGGTTTTTTATATTTTTTATATTTTCGCTATTACCTATTAGTTCGTATGAATAAAAAAGTTTATTTTCAAATTCTTTATTTTTATTTTTTAGATTTATATTTTCAACAGCTCTATTAATGAAATTAATTAATCTTTCTTGGTTAAAAGGTTTTTCTATAAATTCAAAAGCTCCTGCCTTAAGCGCTTTAATAGCCATTTCGACATTTGCATGTCCTGTGATAATTATTACAGGAATATCTTTATCTTTATTCTTAATGTGAGATAAGAGCTCCAACCCATCATTATCACTTTTGTCTAGCTTAACATCGATAATAGCAACATCTGGAAGTTTTTTATCAATTTCATTTAGTGCTTGATTGTAGTTGGCTGCTAATCTTGTTTTATATCCGGCATCAATAATTAGATCGTTAATAATATTTCTTATATCGGCATTATCATCAATAATTAATATTTCTGTACTCACTATTTTTTAAATATAACTTTTATTTTTGCACCATCTTTTATTGAAATAAAATCTATTTTCCCATTGTGTTCATTTATTGTTTTATTTACAATTGCTAATCCTAAGCCAGTACCCTTTTTTTTTGTAGTAAAATATGGGTTTAAAATATCTTTTATATTATCTGAAAACATTCCAAAGCCTAGTCCATTATCAATAATTGTAAGGTTAATATGATCCGCACTATCATCTAAAATAATGTCAATTTTACCATCAAAATTAACATTGATTATCCTTTTATCTTGAATACTCTCTATTGAATTTTTGATTAGATTGAAAAAAACTCTACTTATTTGTTCGCTATCTGAATTTAAAATAATTTCAGGCTTATTAGTTTTTAGATCAATTTTAATATTGCCATCTAGTTCACTTATCAAGTTAATATTATCTTTAATTATAGGAAGTAAATTGTTATTTTTAAGAATTGGCTTGGGCATTCTTGCAAAATCAGAAAATTCATTTACCAAGTTTTCAATTTGTTTAATTTGTTTACCTATAATTTTTAAACTCTTAGAAAAATCATCTTTTTCATGATCTTCTATTCTGTCTGAATATTTACTTTTTAATCTATCAATAGTTAATTGAATGGGTGTTAGTGGATTTTTAATTTCGTGAGCTAATTTTCTAGCTAAACTTTCCCAAGCCTCATGTCGCTCATTAATAATTAATTTATCTTGTTGAAATTTTAATTGATCTATCATTAAATTGAAATTTCTATTTAAAACTTCCATATCCTTGTCGGTTATAATTTCTGGGACTTTGGAGTTTAATTTTCCCTCTCCTATGTTTGCTGATGCTACAATTAAATTATTTATTGATCTAAAAAATCTAGAGGAAAATTTAATAGCAATTGAGATTGATACAAACAAAAGGAGTGAAACAATTACTATATAAATAAATACAAAAGAAATTTTAATTCCTGTCTGCTTGTTTAAAACAGTATAGTAAAAATTAAGAGCTTCCTGAGACTCTAATAAATATTGTGAGATTTTTTTATCTAAATATTTAATTATGTATAGATATTTACCATCAAAATTTTCTAGTTTAATAATTGAAGCAGATTGATTTTTAAAAGCATTAATTATTTTAAGAGGTCTTTTATCACTAGAAACCATTTCTAGTGCTTCTGGTAAAGGTGGTTTATATAATGATACATCGCTCAAAGTACTCAAATAAAGTTGACCCTTTCCATCAATAATGTGAACCTCGTCCATACTTCTGATTATTTTTTGAGTATTTAGAAAGCTTTTAAATTGATTCACGTTGGTATTTAAAAAATTGATGCTTTTGTTTAAATCGTATGCAATTAAAATTATTTCTGATTGAGTTTTTGTCCTAACTTCTTCTGTATAGCTTTTGGCAATTTCATAAGAGTTATTTACTGCTGTGGTTATTTTCTTGTCTAAATATTTATCAAGTGCAAATGATAATAAAAATAGAGAAAATAAAGAAATTAATATTGATGGGATTAAAGTGAATAATGCAAAAAAAGTTATATATTTTATATTGGCCTTTGACCCACTAACATCAATATCAATTTTTAATGAATTTTTAACTTCTTTGAAAATTACAAAGAAAAGAAGGAGTAACAATAATATATTGGCAATTAAAATAATTTGTAAATTAATATCTGATAATTTAAGAAAACTTTTATCTATAAAAGTTAAAAAAGTGATAAAAACTAAAGATAGTGTAACTAAAAAAACCACACCAATAAAAAAATTTTTTTTTATAAAATCAATCATTTTCAGAAAAATAATGTAATATATCCTTTTACCATGAATAACTGTTTTATAATACTTGCTGGTGGGGAGAGTCAAAGATTTAAATCTAATCTTCCAAAACCATATCAGTTATATAAAGGTAAACCTTTATTACTCCATTCAGTTGATAAAGCTAAAGATTATAAAAAATTTAGTAAAATTGTTATTGTTATAAACAGCAAACATAAAGCGTATATCAAAAAACTTAAAATTAAAGGTGTTAAAATTATATTTGGTGGCAAGACTAGAGCGGAGTCGGCGTACAAAGCTTTGGCATCTGTTAAAAAAGAAAATATAAAAAATGTAATGATTCATGATGCGGCACGACCAGATTTTTCACATCAACTATTGAAACGTCTTTTTAAAGGGTTAAAAAATAATAAATGTGTAATACCAGCAATTCAAAGTACCGATTCAATTAAACTTAAAGAATTAAATAAAATATCAAACATAAAGAGAGAAAATATTTATCTAACACAAACACCACAAGCTTTTAATTATAGTGAGCTATATAAACTTCAAAATGAGCTAGGTTCAGAGGTTACTGATGATGCTAACTTGTTTATAAAAGCAAAAAAAAAAATTAAGTTAATTAAAGGTGAAATTAAAAATATAAAAATAACAATTAATAACGATATAAAGATTAATAATTTTGTAAAGTATGGCATTGGCTTTGACATTCACAGATTGGTGCCCAATAAAAAATTATATTTGGGAGGAGTCAAAATACCCTTTCAACTAGGTACGTTAGGTCATTCAGATGGTGATCCTGTATTACATGCTATTACAGATGCTATTCTTGGAGCATGTAATATGGGTGATATTGGTGAAAAATTTTCAGATAAAAATAAGAAATATAAAAATGTTCGATCAACAATATTATTATCAAAAGTTATTAATCAAATAAAAAACAAGAATTATTTGATTAATAATATCGATATAAATATCATCACTGAAAAACCTAAGATAAAAAATTATAAAACAAAAATTGCTAACTGTATTTCAAAAATTTGTGAAATTTCTCCTTCTCAAATTAATATAAAAGGCAAAACAACTGAAAAATTAGGTGTTATAGGCAAAGAAAAAGCTATAGCCTGTGAAGCGATCGTCTCAATAATTAAATATGATTAAAGTTTTTAATTCTTTATTTGTTACAATGTTTGGTCTTGGTAAAATTAAATTTGCACCTGGAACCTTTGGGTCACTTGTTACAACAATTATTCTTTTTTATCTATTTCACTCAATTAATATTTCCTCAAATATAATTCTAATAGGATTAATAGTTATTTTTATTTATTCTTTTTATGCGATTTTCACACATACAGAAAATAGTAAAAATAAAGATCCTGGTGAAATTGTGATTGATGAACTACTTGGTCAATCCTTACCAATTTATCTTTATGAGATTTCTCATGGTACTAATAAAGAAAGTGGTGAGGCTATTACATACTATATTTTGTTTTTTCTATTATTTAGATATTTTGATATTATGAAGCCCTTTCCAGTGAACTTCTTTGATAAAAACTTTAAAAATAGTTTTGGAGTAATAATGGATGATATTTGTGCGGGTTTATATGTGGTCCTAACAGTTATTTGCTTCATGCTTGTTAAAAGCTACGTATCTCAATGAATGTTTTAGCTAAAAAAATTGTTAAAAAATTAAGTAAAAATAAACTTAAAATTTCATTTGCAGAGTCTTGTACGGGTGGAATGTTATCTAGCGCTATTACTTCTGTAAGTGGCTCATCTAAAGTATTTAATTTGGGTTTAATTACTTATTCAAATAGAGCTAAGACAGAAATTCTTAAAGTACCTAAAAAAATTATCAGTAAATATGGCGCTGTAAGTAAGGAATGTTGTTTATCAATGGTTAAAAACCTAAGTAGAATTAGTAAAGCAAACATATCAGTATCAGTCACTGGTATTGCGGGCCCTAATGGTGGTACAAAACTAAAACCTGTGGGTTTAGTTTATATTGGAATTAAAATAGGAAAAAAAATTAGAGTTGAAAAAAATTTATTTAAAAATAAAAAAAGAATTTTAATTCAAAGATCCGCTACTCTTAAAGTTTTAAAGGATATACTAGCTCTTAAATAAGTTATTTGCCCTGTCTTGGAAAGCATCAGCAATTTTATCTAAGCCATACTGAAAAGAGGTTGTCATTAAAATATTTAAAAATTTATTTTTAATTTCAAAATCTACATCAAAATAAATCTCAGTTCCTTTTTCGTGATCCTCAAAAATCCACTTATTGTCTAAATACTTAAGTGGGCCATCTATATTGGTTACATATATGGAATTATTTTTTTTATTAAATTTTACATTGCTTTTATAAGTATCTTTAAAGGGGCCTTTGCCTATTGTTAAATCTGCAATAATATTAATGAAATCATTATTAATTTTTTTTTCATATATCTTTGCATCAATACAATATGGTACAAAAGTTGGATATTTTTCTATGTCTAAAACTAAATCAATAAGTTGATTTTTATCACATTCAATTAAGCGCTTAACTGAAGCTTTGGGCATTAATTCTTATTAATTCTATTTTGCTGGAGTTTAGCAAAATCTTCATCTGCATGATAAGAAGATCTCGTTAAAGGTGTTGATGAAACTAATAAAAAACCTTTGGATTTTGCAATAGTTTCAAAATCCTTAAATTCATCAGGGTGGTAGTATCGATCAAGTGGGTGATGTTTGGTTGATGGTTGTAAATACTGACCAATAGTTAAAAAATCAACGTCTGCAGCTTTTAGATCATCCATAACTTGAACAATTTCTTCTTTTGTTTCACCTAAACCAACCATTAGACCAGACTTTGTGAAAATATTTTTATTAAGAGTTTTTGCGTTTTTTAACAATTCTAATGATGAAAAATATCTAGAGCCCGGTCTTACTTTTAAGTAAAGTCTTGGAACGGTTTCGATATTATGATTAAAAACGTCAGGATTAGCCTCTAGAACTTTCTTATAAGCATCACCTTTTCTTAAAAAATCAGGGGTTAAAACTTCAATTGATGTATTGGGATTTAATTTTCTAGTTTGTTTAATAACTTCATAGAAATGTTTTGATCCACCATCTTCTAAATCATCTCTATCTACCGAAGTAATAACAACATGTTTAAGATTGAGCTTAAGAACTGCATCAGCAATTTTTACTGGTTCCATTGCGTCTAATTTTCCAGGCTTTCCAGTTTTTACATCACAGAAAGCGCATGCTCTAGTACACGTATCTCCCATAATCATGAATGTTGCATGCCTTTTACTCCAACATTCGGTTATATTAGGACAGTTTGCTTCCTGACAAACGGTTACTAAATTATTGTTATTAACGATAGTTTTTGTTAAAAAAAATTCTTTACTGTTAACAAGTTTGGATCTGATCCAATCAGGTTTCTTTTTGATAGGATTAAATGGTTTGTTAACCTTTTCTGGATGTCTAATTTTCATTCTTTTTAATTATATAAAGGGTCTCACCTTCTTTTCCAAATAAAAACTTTTCTCTTAATAATGCTTCCACATAATCGAGGTCAAGATTGTCGCTTAATAAGGAATTCTTAAATTCGAGATCTTTAATTCTATCTCTAAGACTTGCTTCTTCTTTTGTTAAACTAAATAAGATTTCATTCTTCTTAAAGTATGAAAAAAGACCCCTCTCACCATCAAGTAAGTTGAAAAAAAAATAGAGAATTAAAAAAGTGGAGATTAATAAAAAATAATTTTTTTTTATCTTATTCAACATTAATGAATCTTATTCATTTTTGCTTTTTTACCAAGGTCTTCTTCTATACGTATTAATTGATTGTATTTAGCAACTCTTTCTGATCTTGCTAATGAGCCTGTTTTAATTTGATTAGAATTTGTACCAACTGCAAGATCGGCTATAAAAGTGTCCTCACTATCTCCTGATCGATGAGATATTATTGTTTTATAGCCAATAATCTGTGCAAATTTTATAACCTCTAATGTCTCTGAAACAGTTCCAATTTGATTTAATTTAATAAGAATAGAGTTAGATGAGTTATTTAAAAAACCCTTTTTAAGCCTCTCTAAGTTTGTAACGTAAAGATCGTCACCAACAATTTGAACATTTTTGATAGATTTCATTAAACTATTCCATGAAGTCCAGTCATTTTCTCCAAAAGGATCTTCTATAGACTTGATCTTGTATTTATTTATAATTTTTTGATACTTTTTAATTGTTTGATCTACAGAAATAAATTTGCTCGAATGAATTGAATATTTATTATTCTTAAACAATTCATTAGCAGCAACATCTAAACAAATTGAAACATCTCTTCCATTCTTAAAACCAGCATTTTCAATAGCAGATACCACGAAATCTAGGGCTTTTTCATTACTATTAATCATTGGAGCAAAGCCACCTTCATCTCCTACGGAAGTTGAAAGTCCTTTTTTTTTAATAAGATCTCTTAAATTATTAATTACTAAAAAACAAATTCTCATGGCTTCAGAAAAACTTGTAGCTTTGTCAGGTCTAATCATGAATTCCTGAATTCTCAAACCATTGTTTGCATGGGCACCTCCATTAATAATGTTCATTAATGGATAGGGTAATTTAAAATTATTTTTTACTAAAAATGTTTTGTAAAGGGGTATTTTTTTTATTTTCGCCGATAATTTTTTAGAAGCCATTGATACGGCTAAAATAGCGTTAGCTCCTAAATTTGTTTTTTGTCTAGTACCATCAAGATTAATTAATAAAGTATCTATGCGTGTTTGATCATGAATATTTGAACCTTTAAGCTTATTAGAAATTTTAGAGTTAACTAAATTTATTGCATTCAAAACACTTTTACCAAGATATTTTTTATTGGTCCTGTCTCTTTTTTCAAATGCCTCATAAGTTCCGGTGGATGCTCCAGAGGGACAAATAGCAGATGCGCTTTCATTTTTTGAATAAACCTCAGCTTCAATTGTTGGATTGCCTCTACTGTCAAAAACCTGACGCGCTCTAATCTTTAAAATTTTACTCATTTACTTTTTAATTAAATTATCAATTTCAAATAGTTGAGATAATAATTTTTCTAATTTATCTAAAGGAACCATATTTGGACCATCTGATGGTGCATTATCAGGATCTTGGTGTGTTTCAATAAAAACACCAGCAACGCCAACCGCAACAGCAGCCCTTGCTAGATGTTCTACAAATTCTCTTTGTCCACCACTAGTTTCTCCTAAGCCACCAGGTTGCTGAACTGAGTGTGTAGCGTCAAAAATTACTGGATAACCATTTTTTGCCATTATAGGTAAAGACCTCATATCAGAAACAAGAGTATTGTAGCCAAAGCTAGCACCTCTTTCTGTGACTAAAATATTTTCATTTCCTGAATCGGATATTTTTTTTGTTACATTAACCATATCCCAAGGTGCAAGAAATTGACCTTTTTTAACATTAATAATTTTTCCAGTTCTTGCTGCAGCAATTAATAAATCTGTCTGTCTACATAAAAATGCTGGTATTTGTAATACATCTGCGTGAGGGGCTACAACTGAACATTGCTCAGCATTATGTACGTCTGTTAATATTGGTACACCGATTTCTTTTTTAATCTTATCGAAAATTGGTAAAGATTGATCAAGACCCGCACCTCTTTTTCCTTTTAAGCTTGTTCTGTTTGCTTTGTCAAAAGAGGTTTTGTAGATAAAACCCATATTAAACTTCGATGTAATTTCTTTAATCTTACCCGCCATATCCATAGCATGTTGCTCTGTCTCAAGTTGGCATGGGCCAGCTATAATGCAAATTTTATTATTATTAGAAATTTCAATATTTCCACAATTAACTTTTATGTTTTTCATTTATATTTTTTTGCTGCTTTAATAAATGAAGAGAATAAAGGATGAGGTTCTAAAGGTCTAGATTTAAATTCTGGATGAAACTGTACAGCTATGAACCATGGGTGATTTTTTAACTCAATTATCTCAGGTAATTTATTGTCAGGTGATAACCCTGAGAAAATCATACCTTTCTTTTCAAAGCCTTCTTTATAATTAATATTAACCTCATACCTATGCCTATGTCTTTCTTGAATTGATTTTGATTTGTATATTGATCTTATTAGGGAGTTATCTTTTAATTTAGCTTCATAAAGCCCCAATCTCATAGTACCACCCAAATCTTTGTCTGTACCCTTGATAAGTTTACCATCTTTATTCCACTCGCTAATCAAACCAATAATTGGAATACCACCCTTACCAAATTCACTAGATGTAGCTTTTTTTAAGTTAAGTTTATTTCTAGCAAATTCAATAATTGCCATTTGCATACCAAAACAAATTCCAAAAAATGGTATTTTGTTTTCTCTAGCATATTTAATTGCTTCAATTTTTCCTTCAGTACCTCTTTTCCCAAAACCACCTGGGATTAAAATTCCAGAAACATCTTTAAGATTTCTTTTAATTTCAGAAATCTTTAATTTCTCAGAGTCAATTCTAACTAAATTAATTTTTAGATTATTGTTAATTCCACCATGTGTAAGCGCTTCATCAAGGGATTTATAAGCATCTTTAAGATCTACATATTTACCTACGATTGCAATATTAATTGACTTCTTTGTATTTAGAGTGATTTTTGTAATTTTTTTCCAAGGATTCAAATTAACTTTTTTCTTTGTTTTAAGTTTAAAATATTCAAGAACTTGTTTATCTAAATTTTCTCTATTAAAACTAATTGGAGCCTCATAAATTGTTTTAACATCAACAGTTTGAATTACATTTTTAATATCTACATTACAGAATAAGGAAATTTTCTTTCTATGCTCTAAAGGAATAGCTCTCTCAGATCTACAAATTATAATATCAGGTTGTATCCCTAAACTTCTAAGCTCTTTTACAGAGTGTTGTGTGGGTTTTGTTTTAATTTCATCTGATGCTTTAAGATATGGAACTAAAGTTAAGTGAATGAATAACGCATTTCTTTTCCCCACATCATTCGAAAACTGTCTAATAGCTTCAACGAAAGGGAGGCTCTCAATATCACCTACTATTCCACCAATTTCACAAATTACAAAATCTTCTTTTGAAGTATCGTTTTTTATAAAATCTTTAATACGATCAGTAATATGAGGAATAACTTGAACTGTTTTTCCAAGGTATTCTCCTTTCCGTTCTTTTTTTAAAACATCACTATAAATTTTTCCTGTTGTAATATTGTCTGTTTTTTTAGCAGATATTCCTGAAAATCTTTCATAGTGACCTAAATCTAAATCCGTTTCCGCACCATCATCTGTTACAAATACTTCACCATGTTGGAATGGACTCATTGTTCCAGGATCAACATTCAAATAAGGATCTAATTTTCTTAAACGCACTTTAAATCCTCTTGATTGTAATAAGTAAGCTAAGGATGCAGAAGATAAACCTTTTCCTAAAGAGGAAACCACACCGCCGGTTACAAAGATATATCGGGCCATGGAATTATCTTATAGCGATTAATTTATTAATTGGAAAGACTTAATTATTATTTTCAGGAATTGAGGGTGCGTCATCAGACTTTTCTTCAATTGTATCCAATACTGAAGATGTTGGGGTAAGCTCACTTCTAGAAATTATAGTGAGTGCCAGGCTACATACTATAAAGAGCGTTGCAACTATGGCTGTAGCCTTGCTCATAAAATTACCAGCAGACCTAGAAAGCATAAAATTATCCTGTGACATTCCAATGCCCAGTGCACCACCTTCTGATTTTTGAGTAAGTATCAAAAGAACTAGAATCACAGCCAGTATTAGATTGACTACAAGTAAAATGTTTTCCATGGGAATTAAGTATATGTTTTTTTAACTATATCAATAAATTTTTTTGCATTTTGAGATGCACCACCAATTAAAAAACCATCAAGGTTATTAATTTCTTTTAAGCTTGTAATATTCTGAGTGTTTACAGAGCCTCCATACAAAACTTTTGGAAAATTTACTTTAAATTTACTTTTAATGTATTGAACTGTTGTAAAAAGATCTTCTGATTTAGGAATAAATCCACTTCCTATCGCCCAAACAGGTTCATAGGCAATAAAGATATTTGATTTATTTTTAATATTATTCAAGCCAACTTTAATTTGTTTTGATAGGATTGATCTAGTTTTCTTTTGTTTTTTTTGATTTAGAGTTTCACCAATACAAAAAATTACTTTTAGTTTTGCCCTTAGTGCGCTTTTTATTTTTAGATTTATCAATTTATCATTTTCTCCTCTCTCTCTATTTTCAGAATGACCAATAATCACAAATTGAGCACCAATATTTTTTAACATATGAGCATTAACAGATCCTGTGTAAGGTCCATAATTTTCACCTTCGTGGCAATTTTGACCGCCAATACCAATTTGACAGTTTTTAAATTTTTTTGAGAATGAGCTTATTAAAGTATAGGGAGGACAATAAATTAACCTACCCTTGTTAATATCTTTAGATTTTGAAAATTTAATAACTTTATTCAATGTATT
>Ga0208770_1000939_pt1 | contig 16033 bp, 20 predicted proteins | sample AntAceMetag02UK9_FD_184771 | JGI IMG/M metagenome (GOLD analysis project Ga0208770, IMG submission 184771) | Saline lake microbial communities from Ace Lake, Antarctica - Antarctic Ace Lake Metagenome 02UK9 (SPAdes) (version 2) | ecosystem: Environmental > Aquatic > Non-marine Saline and...
TGCGAGTATGAATGTATACACCCGCATGTTCTCCTCGTTAGCGAATGCATCTTGGTGAGGTTTATAGTATCCACCAGCTTTGTACCTAACAACCTGGAGTTTCTCATAATTATCTATGGGTCTGTCCGTGAATTTCAAACATTTTCGTATCACGGTATCGACGATCTTATCCTCTCGACCCAACCATGCTGTATCACTCTTACGAAAGCTCGTGTCAATCTTCTTATCCACTGAGATAGTCGATGGCTCGAGTTTTCCAGAAGCTTCTTGTATGATGTGTCTTCGTTCCTCTTCGGTGATGAAATTCTTAATCACCATCGGCTCTGGATATTTCGGTAACATGTACATGACGATGAGAACCAGTATGAGTATGATAACGATCTCATTCATCTTAGTATTTAGAAAGATAAATTTTTTGGTAGGACCGTTTTGTATCTGTTTCGTATCGTCTCGAAGGTTTCATTTCCATACGTGAACAAATTCGATAAGAGTTCTATGATTTCAGACTCTCTCTCTGGATCTATGACAAATTGTCTGAGAAGATCTCCACCGGTGTGACTCAACATTTCGAATATATGGGACAAGTCTCTCATCTTATCTTTGTACTTTTCTTGTCTCTGTAAAAATAACTTGAACGTCCGATCGTCGAGTTCTTTCAACATGTACGCGACACGGGCTTGTAAATTGTTGACCGGTTCTAAATCCATGTACATATTTTCTCGGTCCGCGTAAAACACACAATTCGATAAAGTGAGTAACCCGTTTGAAGCACCGACTTCTCGTAACTCTCTATATGTCGGTATACCACCACACGGTATGTCTCCGTGTTCTCGACTCACACCACCCTTTTTCTTATATTCTATGAAATGTGGATTGTGTATACGCCCAGTCACGATTTCACCCGATCGCCAATCGAACGCGGTGTGACAGGTAATGCACCACATCTGTGAACACCCACTCGTTTTGTGAATGACTGTTCCACATTTTGGACATGATTTACTGTCTCGGTTCAAGAGTTTCATCGTTTTTACAACTTGTGGGTCACAGACGTGACCCTCCACACTGGGTTCCATACACTCTTTACAAAAGTTGCTGCGACACAACCCACAAAAATAGTCTTCGTTTAAAAAGCCTCTACAGTCTTCTTGTGGACACTTACGTATGAACTTCGATTGACCGTCTACGGTTAACTCACCTTGACTTCTAACTTCTTCGAGTCTGACGTATATGTCTTCCAGTTCACGATGTAACCTCACTATATCTGGATACCGTAAAAGGATATCTTCTGTGATCGGGTACGATATGCTGTTTGTGTTGTAAAATTCGATTAACGTCCGACGTATATGGCGAGCCTCGTGTCTGAGTCGTCGTATTTTGAGAACTCTTTCCACTTCTATTTGTGTCTGAGGCATGAGTGCCTTTTCTCGCTCGAACAATACATTCTCTCTGTGACGTTTCAGTTCCGTGTTTCTGAAATACTTTGTACAGAATGAGTCTACGTACTCGCGATTCCATAGTGTTCTACACCCCATACAATGTGGATCTTCGAACGTGGAGAGAATGTATTTCTGCGAACACGAACGACAACTGATTAAATCACAAAAAGGGCACTCAACCTTTTTATGATTTATCTTGTTGAAGTTTTCACAACATACATCGCATGTCGTCATTAGCTTAAAGGGGGGTTATTTCTTTAAATTACTGAAACCTTTCATCGCGTTATTATACGCTTTCATCATGTCACCGTATTTTGATGCCTTTTGAATTCGACCTGTGTATATCTTACTCTTCGTCATCCATTCTCTCCGTACATCACTGCTCGTACCCTTGGGAAATTGTCGTTGGAGACCATTCACCTTGGATTGGTAACTACCTTTGTTCCCAAGACTCGGTTTCTTAGCGAGATACTCTTCAATTTCTTTACGTCTCGCATCAACATCATTCTTGAATTTAACCACCATATTCCTGTGTGTATTTTTCATACCTTTGTCAGTGAGTCCCATTTGAGTGTACCTGTTTTCTATATTTTTACGAAGTGCCACCTTTTGATTCAGTTTGCTTTCGATGTTTTTCATATTCTCGATCGTATCAGCTTCTCTCAACTCTTTCGCCCATTGACCTATCCGACCCTTGGTGACACCCTTTCGCTCACCGAAAACACCGGTGTTGTCCGGTCTCAGATTCAATTCCTTCGTCACTTTATTCTTGACCCTGTCTCGCTCAGAGTTAAGATTCATGACCATGTTACGTACCGCATTTTCTTGGCGTTCAACTTCTTTGGGGATGTTGTTCACACTGTTTCTGATGTTGTTGTTAGTGATGACATTGGGTGTGTTCTCAAATAAAGGATTGTTCACGACGGTCATCGTTTCAGGGATTTTATTGTTTCGTGTGGTCATCTTTTCAGCCGCTCGACCACCGAGACGTATTTTCCTGTTAATGTCTTTGCGCAATTCAATGTAAATCTTATCAGTCAAGAATTTGATATCAGCCTTTTCTTCTGCGATGAGTCTGTTTACCTCAGTGTTTGTTTTATTGAGAATGGCTCGACGCTTGGGTTCCAAATTCAATGATTTCTGAACCGCCACAACACTCTTTGACCTCACGTTTCCACCCGAAGTGTTAATCTTTGACTTCACATCTTTGGTAATCTCGTTGAAAATTTTGTTCGTCACGTACTTCACATTTTTGTCCGTAGTAGTAATATTCATTTTAACCTCTTTGGAAATTTCATCTAAAATTCCATTCGCCACGATGTTTCTGGAATTTTCTTTCACCGCGGTGTTTCTGGAATTTTCTTTCACCGCGGTGTTTCTGGAATTTTCTTTCGCCACGATGTTTCTGGAAATAGAATTAGTAATATCACGTTTGACCATATATTTTACGATTTCATCAGTCACATTATTCACATCGTTAGTGTTTCGTAATTGTCTTTTGATATCTTTACCGACAACCTCACTCATTAATTTACTGGCTATGAACTCAACATCTCGATTCTTGTTCACCTTGTTCACTCTGTTTCCACCCGCGTTCGTTCCAGTTCCGGCGTTCACTCTGTTTCCATCCGCGTTCGTTCCAGTTCCGGCGTTCACTCTGTTTCCACCCGCGTTCGTTCCAGTTCCGGCGTTCACTCTGTTTCCACCCGCGTTCGTTCCAGTCCCAGCGTTCACTCTGTTTCCACCCGCGTTCGTTCCAGTCCCAGCGTTCACTCTGTTTCCACCCGCGTTCGTTCCAGTTCCGGCGTTCGTTCCAGTTCCGGCGTTCTTTGCCTTTTTCTTAAACATCCAGTTAAACATCCCAGCTTTTTTAACATCCCTATTCGAGACTATAGCATTTTGTCGTGTTAATTTTGGTACCGCGTTTGTTCCAGTTACGACATTCACTTTATTCACCGCGTTCGTTCCAGTCCCAATGTTCTTTTTACCACCGGTTAAAAAGTTAAACATACCCTTCTTAGGACCCGCCGGACCCACCGGAGCCGCCGAAGCCGCTGGGGCGTTCAGGAAAGTAGGCCTCTTCTTGAATCCATTTCCAAACTGTGTCGCGGCCATTGGAGCCGCTGGAGCCGCTGGAGCCGCTGGAGCCGCTGGGGCGTTTAGGAAAGTAGGCCTCTTCTTGAATCCATTTCCAAACTGTGTCGCGGCCATTGGAGCCGCTGGAGCCGCTGGGGCGTTTAGGAAAGTAGGCCTCTTCTTGAATCCATTTCCAAACTGTGTCGCGGCCATTGGAGCCGCTGGAGCCGCGTTGGTCGACAACCTATTCCCATTGTTACGTCTAGTAGTAGAAGTAATGAATGAAGGTTGGAATTTTAACTTATTTGGGAAACTGAGGGATGCGGTAGCAGTAGTTTGATTCACCTTGATATTCACACCTTTCTTGTTACCCGAAAGATTCGTGGTCCGGTTCCCGTTTCCGTTGTTGATGACCCTGTTTCCATTTCCGTTGTTGATGACCCGGTTCCCGTTGTTGATGACCCGGTTCCCGTTGTTCATGACCCGGTTCCCGTTTCCGTTGTTCATGACCCGGTTCCCGTTTCCGTTGTTCACGGCCTCAGCCTTAGCGCCGTTGTTCACGACCTTGTTGTTCACTGCTGTGGTGTTCTTCACTGCTGTGGTGGTTTTGATGATACGCTTCGTCACGAGTTTAACAGGTTCACGGATTTTCATGTACCTCAAACGTTTACCGATCGCATCCACCAATTGTTTTTTCGTCATCTGCTCAATCTGTGACGTGAGACCAACCCTACGCGCGATTCTTTTCAAATCAGTTCGTTTCGTCGCCGAATCAAAAAGAAGTTCGTAGTCGGTGTGTTTCAGAGGAGACGCTCTGTCGAGTAAATAGGTTCGATCAGATGTCATGACAAGGGGAGGCAGAGGGAGTTTACTGGCGTGTATGTTATCATACGCATCACATATCTGTTTCCTTGTTAGTTTAATTTCTTCCCCAGCATGCATCTTTATCATTTGTCTGAGGGTTTCTATGTCAGCGTCTGGGTCACACGCTTCAGTCATTTATATTAAACTAACAAAAAAAGTATTATCGGGAAGAATGTCCCAAATTATATAATTGTATTTTTTCTTCATAAGACATATTGAAATTGAATACGTCCGTATCACCGACGTGTATGTTTATCACATTGATTGGTATGTTATACGACACCCTGTTGGAAAGTGCCGAGCGCACGAGGATGTCCACAAATTGTTTTGGGGTGTCGATAGTCTCGTGGAATATTGTACCCGTTTTGACCTGTATACACGTGATTTCGTGCGCCTTTTTATTCATAAACGGCGTCAGTGGGTATTCTTCTTTCGTAGCACCATCCACGAACGTAAACCCATCGTATTTTCCACACGCGAATATGAAAGGAACAGCCATACTCATACAGACCGCGTCGATCACCTTCATATCAGGGTGTGTATCCTTTGAAAAGTATACAGTTTCAGACGTGTTTAAACAATACGCCGATATGTAAATTTTCATGTGTATTTCAGCGAAAGTTGGATCAGATCCACATATTTTTACTAATTTTTTACGGATCGGTTCCATCGTCACGAAACCAAATTTATTAAAAAATGTTCCCAAGCGTATTTTTACGTAACTGGGAATATTGAGGTCGATACATACCTTCATAATTTCATCGACGGACATCCCCATCGCCAAAAAGAGGGTCAGGATCGCACCCGCAGAAGAACCAGATATCTCACTGATATCTGCGAGAGAAGACTCACGTGCTTTTAAACACCCCACGAGTGAATATATACCCATGGACGCAGGACCCAACACGAGATACTTCATCTTCCTACTTAATAGAATTGAGGAAATTGACGTCGTAAAAGCGCGAAAATAACCGCGTACACGACCGTGTGCGTCATCACAGACTCGACACTGGTCTGTCCCGACATGAACACACCACCGACACCGGGGGGGAGTGTAAGAAGAAGACCAGGGCTCAAGGCGACGAAGAGTGCCGTGGTCACGACGAGATCGGTCTGCGTGAGGACGAGACCCAGAGCCTTGGCTAAGAGACTGTACACGAGAAAGAAGACGAGCGCGTGGAAAAAGACGGACATTTGATCGGTCTTCCTGTTCATGAAGGATACGGATGAGCCGTCGGTCTTGAGAAGAAGTCCGGGGCTCAGTGCGATAAAAAGAGCGGCAGGGATGGCGACTTTTTGGGTTGTGATATCGGGAAGCATTTAGTATATACCCATATAATTTTTACCGAAAGATAGGAAATGCTCGAACGTCGCACCTCTCATCATTTCCTCGTGGAGTCCATTCGCGTTTATGACCCGTCTGACGTGTTTCCAGACATGCACCAGACTTTCCTCGTGTTCTGGATATTCCCATTCGATATCGTCGTGTGCGACGTAACAAAACTCGACGAAATCACAGAATTTACCCGTGTGTTCAAGTCGCGCGTCATACAACAGCGTCTGTATCGTATTCCACATCATATGCAGTTCATCTGAGTATTCGACTTCCCAGTCTTCGATATTCAGAGGAGTGTGTTCATTAAATTCATCGTCATCACTGACGTAGGCATCAAACCCAATGGTCGCTTCATCAACGTATTGACTCCAAACCATTGTGGCTTCTACTTATTTTCTTTCTCGGGCTTGTCCTTTATACCAGTTAATGAGAGAGAGGTGGACTCCTTCACTTTAAGCGTATCCTGGATCGCATTTAAAGCCCCCTCGACTTTAGCTTCGTCACCCCCAAAAAACGTAAGAAGACCCTCCTTTATCGCATCTTTATTCATACCAGCCTTACGTATACTTTTGCGTAGACTGATCTTACCCTTCCTGAGATTGATGGTGTCGATACCCTGAGCGACCATGGTCTTTTTCACATTTTCTTTGAGACGTTTTTCTTCTTGACTAAGAATTTTGATATCAGATTTCGCTTCGGTGAGTTGTTTCGTGAGTTCCACTAATTTTGAAACACTCTCGGAGAGGTCACTCGGAACGGAAGTCATTTATATTACTAAAGACCTACTCTTTAAGCGCACAAACCGCGCTGCATGGTATCAGGGACGATGGTGGAGTTGTTCCAGACGAACGGCGCCTTGGGGTTAGGAGGGTCCTTACGGATCTGCTGGTTCGCGTTGCGGAGGGCACCACCGATGGTTTCGGGGAAGCCGATCTGCTTACGGGGCTCGAGGAAATTCTGACCCTTGAGAATATCCTCTGGGGCGAACTGACCGAAATCCTCCTTCGAAGCAACCTCACGGGGGAGAAGGGACGAGGCGAGACCAGTACCCTTCTGCATACCCGGGGAAGGACCAGTAGAGGGGGCAGCTCCGAAGAGACTGTACTCCTTCTCGTTCACGGAATAATTGGATCGGCTGTTCATGGCAAATAAGAGGTAGACGACAACAGCGACGGCGGTGATCATCAGAATCTGCTGAGTACGACCCTTCATCATAGTTTATATATTAGTAACAAATTTTTTTTATTGTGGAGTTTCGACTTCATCATCAAAAGCATATTCTTCTGGGTAAACATCTTCCACGACGGGAGGGTCCTCGTGTACCCTAACCTGGACAATATTCCAGTGACCACCAAAGGCTTTCTTGGCGAACCAGATTCCAGCAAACTCCACGAGGAGGTCACAGGTCTTTCCTGGCTGGACGACATCAAAGTCGAGGGGTTCATGGGTCTTGTTGAACACACGGACTCGAGGTTCGGTGATGATATCAGCCGTCATCTGACCATCGGACACGGCGCTCTGATACGCGCCACTCAAAACAGTCGAGGAAAGTTTCTTACCAAACCACTCTTCACAGTTTTCTTCGGCTGCCGAGAGGTTGGTGGTTTGCACATCAGTAATCTTCTGGGTATTCTCCTCTGAGACGACGTCGAAAACCATTTCGCCTGATACTTCAGATACTTTGACGTTATTCAGTTGAATGAAACACTTTGACTTTTCATCGGTAGAAGCCTTCACGAAATAAAGACCATCGGCACCTTTGGAGGGGGAACTGTAAAACATTATGGTATATTTATGTATCACTTCTTTAAACCAATAAATGGTATGGCCGCGGCTTCGTTCAGTACCCTCTTATTTATCCACGCGTCTCTGCTGGGATTGTAGCCGTACAATGTTTTGGTAACGTTTATGGTATTGGGTAAAGGCATCGCCTGTGTCGGGCGAAGTGGGAACTCATTCTTCACGTATGCTGTATTTTTCGCATTTTTCCATTTGAGTGTGTTCAAATTGAATCTCTTGTTTCCGTACGACTTTTCGAATCCCTCCACCTTCGTGTTATTGGTGACGGGTTTCAACCCATGGACGATCTGCTTGGAAAGACGTTCATTCGAAGGTTCACTGGTATACTTTTTATACGCGTTCGCACGAACTTTTGTAGCTTTACGAATGTTCACGGTACCCTGTTTCGTGGGTGTCCTCGATTTAGTCCCAAGTATTTTGCGCCTGACCTTTTTGTAGATGACATCTATCGAGTCACTCGCCGAGACAGAAGGGTTGAAGAGTTGTCCCAGTTTCACGAGACGACGTCGATCCTTCTCCTTCTTCTCGGGTCGAAGTTTGAGCTTGTGCATGAGATAAATGTCCTCGATCAAGAATTCTTTACTCGCGATGTATATACTCTGGTTATTCGTGATTTTTCCAGTCAATGGATTTCGATACACAGTACCTTTACGTTTGGTCTGCGCCACTTCGTATCCGAATTCTTTAGGTCGCATGAACGGGATATCCAATATACCACCTATGATCGAATCGGTAATTCTGCCACTCCCAGGTGAGAAGAATCTACTATTCAAGTCTAACGCGAAGAGTTCGACATCGATGAAAACATCACCTTTCCCTGGTTTATTCGTATCAGTCGTCTTCTTCTTCTTGATGAGTGTGTAGCGCCTCGTCACGTACGGTCCAGAATTCTTGAAACCTATACCCACATATTTAAACACTTTGGGGTATTTCGTTCGCATCGAGAGTATCCGATTCTTGATTCGCGTGTTCAACTTTTTCGCCTGTTTCCCGAGTTCTTCCCAGAGTAGTAGTTTAAGTGCCTGGAGTTTCCCGAAATACTTCTCATCCAACCGAATGTGAGGAACGAATTTCGCGTCGATATCACTCGTGATGATTCGGTCATTAAATTCGACGTACAGATTGAACGCTTCGCCACCACTCACGATGAGGTCACCAGATACCTTGAATGTTTCCGTGAGTTCACCGATCGTGTCCAGAAGTATGTCCCGAATGGAATCAGTCACCAGGACGTACATGATCTTTTCAAAGGTCTCGTTGGGAAACGTAGTTTGTACGCGAGACCTAAATTTACCCAGATCCCTCGGTTCGTCCCTCTCGAAATATTTTTTAAGTTTCTCATCTTTAAAAAATAAATTTTCGTTCGTGAACTTTTCTATGGCCCCCTTTGAATAACTTTTTTCATCCATTAATATATCGTTATATAATAATATGGTCTGTAACGTTATCGACGAATGCAGGTGTTATGCCTACGAAGACACCATGGAACAATTCTGTGGCGTGCGACGAGGACCACGAGTCATTCCATGTCCTCCCGACTGCTGTGCTGGTGGGTGTCCTGGAAAATACCCATTCAGGATAATCAAGCGTCCCATGAATCCTTGGGTCGAGAAGAAGAAGACCGTGAACCTCGATTTCCACATGAAAATCCTTATATACATGACGGTCGTTTTAGCGGGTATTTTCCTCCTGTTATTGTGACTTAAAGACGAAGCTCCTAAGATAGATATAATGTCTCTCGAGGAATCCATTAAAACCGAACTCACTGCTCTCCGCGCTGAAGTGAAGACCCTCACCAAGCTCATTCGTAAGATCAAGAACACCCAGGAAGATCCCGACGGTGAGAAAGCCAAGGCCCGCGCCGCCAACAACGGCTTCAACCGTAAGCAAGATGTGACCCCTAAGTTACGCGAGTTTCTCGAACTTCCAGCCGATGAACTCATCTCCCGCTCCGAAGTGACCAAGTTCGTCAATAAGTACATCATCGAGAAGGGTCTCAAGCACCCCGAGAACGGTCGTCAGATTATCCTCGACGAGAAGCTTCGTGACCTACTCGCCCCGCCTGCGGATGTCGTCGTGACCTACCTCAACCTCCAGAAGTACCTGTCTCCTCATTACATTAAGAAGGAGGCTTAAAAAAGAAAAACATACTCTATTAAACATGGTGACTTTCCTTACCAAGGAAGCCGCCGAACAACTTGTTGGTACAAAGATCAAAAACCTTGATTTGTACCAAAAGGCATTCATGCATAAGTCCGCTCTCAAAGAGTATCCACAATTCACAGAATCGTTTGAAACTCTTGAATTTATCGGGGACTCAGTCCTCGGGTTCATCATCACTAAATTCTTATTCGATAAATACGAAAGTCGTCAAGAAGGTTTCCTCACGAAAGCTCGTACAAAGCTCGTTCGTGGTGAAACATTGGCGAGTATAGCTAAAATACTGCATCTCGAGAAACTCGTCATCATGGACGAGAAGGGAATGCGGAACGGGTGGAACACGAATCCCAAGATTCTCGAAGATGTTTTCGAAGCCCTCATCGGCGCCCTCTACATGGATCTCGGACTCCTCCACGCGAAAGAGTTCGTCCTCAGAATATACAATGACCCCACGTTCGTGGACATGAATTCTATCATGATCGACGATAACTTCAAGGATAAACTCATGCGGTACTGCCAAGTCAATTCATGGCAACTCCCTGAATATCGAGTCTTTTCACACCATGAAGGAATCTTTTACATAGACATTTACGTCAATAACCAGTTCATGTGTCGAGGGTTCGCGAAGAGTAAAAAACAGGCTGAACAAAATGCGGCGAGACTCTTCTTCGAACAACTTAAAAGTTACGTGCCACACTAACCTAAGAAAGATGCATCCTAATGTTAAGAGGCTTTTGGACCTTGAATTCGATGAACAGAGAAGCGAGGCTTGGTTAAAATTACGTGGCAATCTCTTGACAGCCAGTGACTGTGCAGCGGCGATAGGGGCGAACCAGTACCAATCGCCAGACGATTTACTTCGTAAAAAGTGTGGATTGGGTGAACCTTTTCTAGGCAATGAGGCGACCGCACACGGGACCAAGTTAGAGCCGGTCGCTATACAATTGTTTGAAGAGAGGTACGGAGAAAAGGTCCATGAGCTCGGATTAATTCCCCATGAAAAATATCCATGGCTCGGTGGAAGTCCCGACGGTCTTACGGAATCCAACTGTTTAATTGAGGTTAAATGTCCACTGCGCCGCGTCATACAGGCAGGATTGGTACCCGAGTGCTATCAGGCGCAAATCCAGGTATGCATGTCAATTATGGACGTAGAGAGCTGTTTTTTTATCCAGTATGCGCCATATGAGATTACTTTTCCGAAGCCTGAAGTGTTTGACGTTACCATCGTTCCTCGTGATCGTGAATGGTTCGATAAATACCTTCCAGTCATGGATGCGTTCTGGAAACGCGTTTTGTATTTCAGAGAACATTTGGATGAGTGTCCGAAAGAGAAAGAGAAGGTAAAGAGACCACGTAAGAAGAAGGAGCTACCCCCAGTCGTATGTGAAATTGAAGTACTCCCCGAGGAAGATTTCTACATCGATGATTGAAGGGCTTCTCGAGCCTTTTCTGCGTCTTCTTTTGAATTGTATGATCCTATATATTCACCCTTACACATAAGTTGCCACTTATTACCATGTTTAGATATAGAACCAATTTTTTTTCGGGTTTTACAAAGTTTTTGGGACACGAGATAAAATTTTAATTTCACTATAAGGAAAAATCTTTTATGTCTTCACAACTTATATTTTTTTTCATAGTAATATATTTTTGAGTTTGTCCCAAAACGGATAACCTAAGTCGAAGAGATTCTCCCATAACCTAACAAATCATGACGACCGCTGAAATTCAAAACGTTCTCGACCACCTTCGTTCCAGGAACATCAGTCTCTTTAATGGAGGAAGGAGTCCACTGAACTGGGATGACTTTAAGAAAAGTGAGTTTACCGAGGCACACTATGAGAAGTTGAAGAAGCCTATCCTTTTACTGGAACCCCCCTTTCACTATAAGGTCGTGGAGTTCAAAGCGAGTGAACCGTTCGACTATGAGTACATCATGGTGACGGAGAAAATAGCATCAAAACTTTTAGATTACCTACCTAAGTTGAAATAGAAACATGAGAAAATCAATTCAAAATGACTATCGAAGAACAATACAACCGCGCTAAGAACACCCTCAACGGGCGCCTCTTCGCACCATACCAAAGGGAAGGGGTCTTATTCCTCCTGACGATGGAGGCGCAAACCTCTGGACCCAAAGGAGGTATGTTAATGGACGAAATGGGCCTTGGAAAATCCATCCAGTTAATCGCGACAATGCTCGGAAACCCAAAACCCCGGACACTCATCATCGTTCCGAAATCCATCATCACCCAGTGGGCGGAAGAAATCAACCGATTCGCACCTACCTTGAGCATCAACATCTATGATGGTCCAGAGCGGAGAATCAATGAGGCTGACGTGACTCTCGCGCCGTATACACTCCTGACTGTGAAGGGGGCGAAGGCTGATACGAAGACCCCCCTCCATATGGTCCAGTGGGATAGGGTCATACTAGATGAAGCCCACGAGATTCGAAACGGTAAATCCAAGTTGTTCAAGAGTGTGTGTCGTTTACAGACGCAGATCAAGTGGATCGTGACTGGAACGCCGGTGTTCAACTCCATCGAGGATTTCGTTTCCCTGTGTGCGTTTTTGGGACTCTCGAAGGTTGTCGTGCAGGGAATGACGAACAAGATCAAAGATATCTACATCCTCCGTCGAACGAAGGATGACCTGGCCAAGATCAACGAGCGTTTGAGACTACCTCCGTGTTACTTCGAGAATGTGGAAATGGACATGTACCCCGATGAGAAGCAGTTGTACGAGATGGTGTTTCTCGAGGCACAGGAGACGATCCGAGATGCCTTCCGAGATGCCCAGAGTCTCAACGCGAAGAATATGGTGATCCTTGAGTGTTTGTTGAGGGCGCGACAGGTGATGATATGGCCGCAGATGTATATCGACGGTGTGGCTAAGAAAACTGGAACACAGAGTGAAAAATGGGTGGGACGTTCGAAGAAGATGGAGACCCTCTTCGAGCTGGTCGAGAGCCACCCGAGTGAGAAGGCGCTCATTTTCTGTCAGTTCAGGGGTGAGATGAACCACATCCAGAAGAATCTGAAGAGACCCGTGTACCGCATCGATGGGTCGGTTCCGAAGGAGGAACGCGTGGGACAGATTGAGGGGTTCAAGAAGGCTGCCCCCGGTGCGGTGTTTATCATCCAGATCAAGGCGGGTGGCCAGGGTCTGAACCTCCAAGAGGCGACGCGGGTGTATATCACGGCCCCATCATGGAACCCCGCGACTGAACTACAGGCGATCGGGAGGAGCCACCGAACGGGTCAGACCCAACCTGTATACGTCAAGAAGTTGGTGTACAAGGAGTGTGACCGTTTTGTGAGTGTCGAGGAGGAGATGATGGCGCTTCAGGGACACAAATCGATCGTGTGTTCAAAAGTCCTCAACGATGAACGAATTGAAAATCAAATTCCTGTGCGCAGGACATCGGCTAAGATTTCAATTCTGGACATCAAGAAAATTTTCAAAGCGTAAGATAAAGATGATTGGTTCCCGCGCTGAAGTTTTCCACGGTAACGCTGACGCGACCTCCGGTGGTCTCGCGAAGAAGGACTTGATGATGAAGGATGGGCGCATCGTGTCCAAGGCCGCGAGTAAGGCGGCTAAGAAGTCCCTCAAGAAGAACCCCAAGTTCCAGGCGTTTATTGATCTCGCCAAGGAGAAGGCTGATAAGAAGGGTGTGTTCTATCTCGTGCCTTCCAAGGGTACCAAGACCTACAAAAAAATAATCAAAGATAATAAGTAAAGATGTCTCTCAAGCGCTGGGAAGACGCTGTGAAAGTCGCTAAAGTGAAACTAGGATTAGACCCAAAGGAATTTACCAGAATACAGGGTAAATTACTGAAGGAGGCTCAGACGATATATAGAATTTTAATGATGAATAAAAATGTTGTCAAAAAGTAATAATGGCTTCGAACAATCAGGGCCAAGTACCTAATAACGTGAAGGTGAACAACGGCACCCGACCCGCCAACAACGCCAACGTGAAGGCCCTAAACGGTAACTCTGCTATGGCCAGGGCCCGCGGTAAATCCTTGGCGGAGATGGCGCAGTCTCAGGGGTACGCGATGGCGCAGAGGGCGCATGAGCAGGCACTCGCCATGGTACAACAGGCGCAGGCGCAGGCTCTCGAGAAGGCGAAACAGGTTGCGATTTCCAGGGGTCTTCAGTTTAACGCGAACGTTCCTACGAATTACCTTGATACACAAGGACGACGGATCATGCAAGGGGCTAACGGTGGATCGTACGTGAACACCTCGAGTGGTCGCAACTATAAACCAACACCCGCGTTTCTGAATCAGATGGGAACTAATGTGGTGTCTCAGATTTCCGGCCAGCCTCCTAACATGGCTCCACCTCCAGCATAAAAAAAATATAAGTACTGTATATAACTAAAGATGGCTGCGATGTTCGCGAAAATGGCTATGAAAGGTGCTGCCTCAGCAGCCAAGAGCGCGGCTAAGGGTGCCGCCGCAGAAGCGAAAGGTATGGCGAGGAATATGGCGAACCAGGCGAGGGTAGCGGCCAAGGCGAAGGCGAACCAGATGACTAAAAACGCGATCTCCTTCGGAACCGCGAAACTGAACCAGGCTCAGACGAGGGTTGCGAACCAGATGGGTGCGATGGCTGTAGGTGTTCAGGCTGGGGCTCCTGTGATGGTTGGCCCCCGTGGTGGAAACTTCCGTCTCAACGCTCGGGGACAGCGTATGCCTATGTTACCTGTCGCCTAAACGACAAACTGAAACCCTTTTAAATTTTGTGGCTCGTATACGACGAGCTGATATAACTTCCAGGTACACCCAAACATCTTATTCAAGAAATACACGCTATTGAGTTCCACGATAGCATGCCCTGAATTCCTTGCGTAGAGACCGTTCGTGACCAAATCTTTGATCGGGTTCTTATCTGAATTATAGACCGAAGCCTTGATCGTATCTTCCATATCTGTGTCGACCTTGACGCGAAACTTTGGTTCACGATCTGTGGACATTTTCAGATTTGAGTTAAACATGGGTATGAGTTCATCTTTGGTCATGGGTTTACCGAAAATTTCGACACTCTGGTCTACGACCGAATCGATGATCTGATCTTCAATCTTTCTGAGAGATTCATAAAACTTCTTCATGTAGCTCTCGTCTTCGTCGTATCCTTTGACCGCGAAATCGATGTTATACTTGGTGGGACCCACCTCGGGTGTGAATCCAGAAACACCGAAGGGCATGTACATACGAGGAAACTGAAGACGGAACGGTGTACCCTGCTTGGTCGTGATGACTATTTTTCGGTTATTGTATTGGTTGATTTGGAGATTTTCCATGTCTTTCTATTTCATATACAGGTCAAAACTTTAAGCAGAACACGCCACACAATCAGGTTCCAGACTGAATTGAATCGGTCGAGCCTTGGCCTTGGATCGGAGATAATACATACCCGTCTTGAGACCCGATTTCCACGCGTACATGTGCATCGAGGACAATTTGGACATCGTGGGACTCTCCACGAAAAGGTTCATGGATTGAGACTGATCGATGAATCGCCCACGGTCGGCAGCCATGTCGATGATACACTTCTGACTGATTTCCCATACGGTCTTGTAGAGCTTTTTGATATCTTCTGGGATGTCCACGATATTTTGGATGGACCCACCTGCCTTCACCATGAGATCTTTCATTTCTTTTGACCAGAGACCCACTTTTTTGAGATCATCCACCAGGTGTTTGTTGACCACGACAAACTCACCCGCGAGGGTACGTCTCAGGTAAATGTTGGTCGTGTACGGCTCGAAACACTCGTTATTCCCTAAGATCTGGGCGGTCGAGGCGGTGGGCATGGGGGCCATGAGAAGACTGTTCCTGAGACCCTTAGTTTTCACGCGTTCACGCATGGCGTCCCAATCGTAGCGACCGCTGAACTTGGTTTCACCCTCCCACATGTCGGGTTGGAGGATACCCTGGGATGCTGGTGACCCCTGGAAACTCTCATAGGACCCCTCCACTTCTGCGAGTTCGGAAGATGCCTCGAGGGCTGCGTGGTACATCGTCTCGAAGATGTGGGCGTTCATGAGACGAGACTCTTCACAGTCGAAAGGGAGACCACACATGTTAAACACGTCCGCGAGACCTTGGACACCCATACCGATGGGACGGTGTTTCATGTTGGAGCGTCGAGCCGTTTCGACAGGGTAAAAGTTACGGTCTATGACCCGATTCAGGTTCTTTACGACTGTTTTCGTGACCTCATGGAGTTTCTCGTACTCGAAAGATTTGGTTTCTTTGTTTACGTATTTGGGGAGGGCGAGGGAGGCCAGGTTACACACGGCTGTTTCATCCTTGTCGGTAAATTCTAAAATTTCTGTGCA
>Ga0208770_1000940_pt1 | contig 16019 bp, 26 predicted proteins | sample AntAceMetag02UK9_FD_184771 | JGI IMG/M metagenome (GOLD analysis project Ga0208770, IMG submission 184771) | Saline lake microbial communities from Ace Lake, Antarctica - Antarctic Ace Lake Metagenome 02UK9 (SPAdes) (version 2) | ecosystem: Environmental > Aquatic > Non-marine Saline and...
ACAGAGACACACCACACGCCGACATCGGCAAACAGAAATTCAGAGTGAGAAAGAACTACACGGCATGGGTAGAGTATGACGTGGTCGCAGACAGCAAGGACGACGCAGAGTCGATCGTGATGGAACATTGTGGCATCGAGAAGATCAAATGGTCAGAAGGCTACCACAAGGATCAGCCCGTAGAAGTTTATTCGAACGATTACAACCTGGACTATTCAGGAGACTCGGACATGACGACAAAGATTGCAGAGTGTGTGCCATACGAGGACAGTTCTACAGTTGACTATTCTGATCCAGATTGGAGCACGAACGAGTTGGAATGGAACGAGGACTACGTGAATCTAACCAAGTCGGAAGACAAGGAAGAGGAGATGCCATTTTAATGCCATTGGGATACGGATTGGGAATGTTGGCGATAGGCATGATGATCATCGTGCTAGGCGGACTGGTAATTTACAAGATAACAAACAGGGAGGAAAACAATGACGACTGATATACTACACAAGGTGCCCAACCCACCATTCGAGGTTGAGATAATGGACAAGGCTCCGGTAGAGGTGACCAACCCATTCTCCAAGCAGAAGGTGATGCTGGAACCAATCGCGGTTGCAGTTTATGACTGTATCAAGGGAGCAGAGATGTTGGAGGAATACGACACGGTCCAGAAGGGATTGGACTGGTTCGCAGAACACTATCCCAAAGAGTACGGGGTGTTATTAGACTGATGCTTATATACGGAAACACGCCCAGAGACATCATGAGGATCATGAGGAACAGGAAGTGGAGAACACTCGGCGTGATAGTGATGATAACACTAATAGGACTGGCTTTCACAGGTTGCACGATAGGGAGCAAGAAGGTCAACCCGCCCCTGCAGGCGCTAGACATGATCTGGAAGAAATTGGGATCGGGCGAGGCAGAGACTAACAAGATTCAATCAACAGTTGAATAGAAAGAGGAACGACATGAACAAGATGAAAGAAACATTGATGATCACGGTGGCGGCACTGGCATTCTTGACACTGACTGGCATGGCCAAGGCAGACGAGAAGACCTACACACCCGCGGAGACCATCCAAGCGATAAAGGCGATACCAACCAACATCGCATCGCACATCTCGAACGAGGTGCAGGAGACGAAGGAATACCAAGCCAAGAGCTGGGCTGAAATGAAGGCACAGTGGTCGGCGTTGAAAAACAAATTCATCACCCAATAGGGATGGATCGGATTAGGTAGGAAATTCAACTCCTCCTACCTAATCTAAAATTACCAAACAGAGTTGACTGAATCGCGAGACGTGTTATAATAAAGAAGAATCATTAATCAAACAAGGGAGGAATTACATGATACACAAGTACATCAAGGTAGAAGAGGGATCCTACAGAGGACATGACATGTCTGGTAGAATATTCCCCATACTGAAAGATTACCAAACATTCGCTGGAGACAAGCAAGGTGGCTTCGTCACCGTTGATTGCAGTGAGCTGGATGGATTCGAAGGCCTGGACAAGGCTAGGGTCAATGTGGCAGACATAGGCCGACTAACACTGACCACAGAGGGTGCCTACATCATACACAGGGACAGTCTAAAGGCGGATGCGACTGAAACAGTTGCCAAGCCCACACCAGAGAACCGGGAGACTGATTCAGAGGCCATAGAGCGTATCGCGGCCAGATTCAGTATCCTGGACGAGATGGCAGAGGCCGTGAGCACGTCAAAGGTGAGAGCCATGATAGTGTCAGGACCCCCCGGCATTGGTAAGAGTTATGGTGTTGAACGGGCACTGGAGAAACAGAGTATGTTCGAGGACATCTCGGGTGCCAACAGGAAGTTCGAGATAGTGAAGGGTGCCATGAGTGCCATAGGACTCTACAAGAAGCTCTATGAACATTCGCACAAGGGTCATGTCGTATGTTTCGATGACTGTGATGCCATCCTGTACGATGACCTAGCACTCAACCTGCTGAAGGCGGCACTGGACACGGGCAAGAAGAGAACATTGTGTTGGAACACGGAGAGCAGGACCTTGATGGCAGAGGGTATGCCCAACAGTTTTGAGTTCAATGGCGGGGTGGTGTTCATCACCAACATCAAGTTCGACAACGTCAAATCCAAGAAATTACAGGATCACCTACAGGCCCTACAGAGCAGATGTCACTACCTGGATCTCACCATAGATTCAATGAGGGATCGTATGCTCCGTATCAGACAGATATGTTCGCAGGGTATGTTGGAGAAGTATTCAATGCCCGCGGACAAGCAGGAGGAACTGATACAGTTCATATTCGAGAACAAGCACAGGCTCCGAGAGATCTCCCTGAGGATGGTGCTGAAGGTGGCGGATCTCTGGAAGATGGCGCCGGACAGGTACCAGGCACTCGCGACCAGCACCTGCATGAGGCCGGGGGCATAGTATGTGGTTATTCCTACAATACATCAAAGACTTATTCACAGACTTCGTACCTGTGATATATGCAGTCGTAATAATGGTCACGGTCTTGTTGATCTTATCAACAGCAATAGGCATACAGCCATGATGAGCACACGATTCCTAGTCGGGGCACTGGTGATATTGACCCTGATACTCGTAGTGAATCTGGGGGTCGTATGGGTATTGAGCTAGTGGTGTTCGCGACCATGTTCACCCTAATCGTATTACTAACAGGAAGGCGATAGATGTCAGGACTAGAGATCATAGGAGCCATGACAGTATCATGGTGGATAGTGAAGCTATTGGTACCGGGCTTATAACCCAACAGAATTCCGAGTTTCTTGACTGGACCTCCCTCCGGTTTAAGGATAGGTGCATGGGCCACGTCTTAATGGCAAGGCCCGTACACCACAAGACAACAAGGGGGCAGTTAGCTCAGTTGGTAGAGCACCTCGTTGACATCGAGGGGGTCAGAGGTTCGAGTCCTCTACCGCCCACCACACAAGGCCGCCATAGTTAAGTGGTATAACAGGGTATTGGTAATGCTCAGTCGCAGGTTCGATTCCCGCTGGTGGCACCACACAATCACACACAGATAGATTACCATATCACATAGACAGATCGTTTTAATATGCTATAATTGTAGAGCAAGGGCAGGATAATTTGATTCCTGCTCTAATGCAAAACCAGGAGTGATACAAGTCAAACACTCCGCAACAGAAGGAACAAAAAATGTTCGATACAACAGAGCAGGTCGAGAAAAAAGTCGACCAAACCACAGAAGACACTATCACGGCACAGGAACAGGATTTCTACGGATTGCTGATAATTGACCACAATTCAAAGGAATTCATCAACAGGGTGGAGAACACGCCGGGCACGGGTCGACACAGCCTCGCCTATTGGTGCAGACAGGCGGGCTGGCATTTCTACAAGGTCAACAATGGGTTGATCAAGGGGAACAAGGGCCACTTCGCTTTTGACCGCTTTGCATGGTTGGCAGGCAAGGCCAATGATGTTAATGTGGATCTTGAACAGATCGTCTATTGTCACATCAGGGCCATTGACAGCAAGTCTGCCAGGGTGAAGACAAAGAAAGCAAGACAACTGATCAACGAAGCCTACAAGTTGATGGATTACAAGAAGATCTAAACAAACACCACGAGGGGCGGTGCAGAACACATCGCCTCTCGTCACGAATAGCTTTACCAATTACCAGGTGCTTGGCCCAGTAGACTTGCAGAGCAAGTCGCGTCCGCAGATTTTTTGACCAGAGTACTTTACAGTATCCTTATTGACTCCGCAGTTGCTGATGACTATGTGAACAGAGAGCATAATAGACACAGTAGCAGTAGAGTCGTAATGATTCAAACCTTTCGAGACGGAACTGATAGTGTGGGGCAGTTAGAAGAGTAGTGAGTAAGCGCCATACACCGCGAGCGAGAGAACGATGAGACGGGTCACCACACAGTACCAGCACAGTTGCACGGCACCCAAGTGGCTCAGGTAACGTAGGCGGAAACGGCTGGTGGTGTCCTTGAGTTCTGGGTTGTGTTGGGAGTGTTCTCTTTGTGTGGGCATACGATTAGTTATCGTTAGGCTCGTGTAGGGCATGGAGCATTTGGACTATGCCTGCCATCCTTACCAAATCTTCAACAAATTTGTTTGCTTCGGTGCAGGATATCACATCGTACGCCACCGTTGACGTGGTCGTGGGGTGAGGACCGCCGGCCCCCTGACCGTGCAGACCCTATATCTCGTGGGGGTGTAGGGTGTAGTGTGGTCACGTGTGGGCTGTGGAGTATGGGCACGGGTGCCTCGTAGATGTACTTGGGGTATATGACCAGGTTGACGAGTGTGAACACACCTAGCACTATGTTGGCTATCACCAGCCACCGGATCGTGAACTTAAAGACGGCGTCTATGTGTTGGGGTCGCCTGTTGATTGATATGACGTAGGGGTCTCTCATGACTACTTCCTTCGGATCTGATGCTTCAGGTACGAGGCGTATGCGAGTAGGCCCACTATCAGTATGTAGAACAAGATGCTGGATATCATTGTGTGTGTATTTAACTCCGCGGCCGGTAATGATTGGTAATAGTGTAATAGAATGGCACACAGCCAGATCGGTGACATGGTAACACCTGGTAAGCGGACCCCTGACCAAGCCAAACACACCAAAGGGATTCGCTCCGCGAGCACAGGATCTTGGTAAGGTCTGGTAGGGGATTCCACATGCAAGAACACTTGGTTTTTGGTTTGGTCGTGCGGCATGGTAAGGCATGGTAAGGCCGTTGTGCTGGGAGCTCCTGGGTCGATTGGTCTGGTCGTGCGGCATGGTAAGCATTGGTAAGGCGCCCCTTCTGGCTCCACTCCTACCGTGCGTGGCCTTTACCAAGCACCACCGCCTGGCTATGAGGATAGACACGACTACGGTGTTATGTGATGTTACGACGTACGGCTGACACTACACACAGGATGAATACATTATGAACTAATGAACTATGTGTAGTGTGGGCGGTACGACTATGCACAGTGATTGACTGTGGTTAGGACCCAACTTGACTTGTAGTTTAGGCCATGCTTACGGCAATAGGCTAGGGCACTGGCATATGTTTTGAAACGTATGTGTGCTGGGCTGTGGCGTTTGTGGTGCACGGTGTATGACTGACGCACGACGCACGACTGTAGGTCGAGGTAGGCTTGTCGAGATAAGATTGGCATTGTGTTCAACTCCTTGGTTATGCTCTCATTATAGCACGGGCCGGGGCACAGTCAATCGGGTTTGGAGTGTAATGATGGGGGTGTCATTACACTTGACGGGGTTGGTACGGTGGAGGCCATCAGATGTGGCTCGCACGGCGCCATGGGGTGGTCGGCGATGAGAAAAGAAAAAGAAAAACTTCTGACCCGGGTCGCATTGTATTTTTTACCCCATGGTTGTAGAAGTGGTAGGGCAATGGTAAAATACCCGGGGTATAGAAAAAACGCACAGCGGTATATTACCCAGCCTATGCCGATCGGTGCACCACTGCAAAACGAGCCGTACACCGTGTACCTCAGATCTGGAAATTTTGCACAGCATTTTTCACACGGACCTTGTACCAGTTTCGCGGTATTGTATCTCACACAGCCAACTCTTGCGATAGCGTTTGATCACCTGTTGTATGAGCACACTCGGATGCATGTCCCGTATCTGTGTTTCCGTGGTGCCCCTCAGTTCCAGCAGTATGCGGGTGTCCTGGTGTGAGTGTCGTTGCACGAACGATCGGTGGGTGTCGGCCGGGTAGTGCAGACCCATGCTCTTGCTGGAATACACGAGATCATACACGCGGCCTGTGTGGGCTGGCAGGTCATCGGCGTCATACAGTCTGTAACGGAAATCTTGGTATTGATCCAGGCGGTCTCGCAACCGTGACAGTGTGTGGTAGCCCTGCATGTCCCCCGCCTTGCCATAGCTGTTGTGACGTGTGCGGTCCAGCGTGCCGTTGTGTTCGGCCCCTCTGTCAATGAGATCGCACTGCGTGCCTTGTGTGCTGTGCAGGTGCCTTGACTCATGGGCCAGGCCACAACCGATGTCCAGCATGGCACGTACGGGTGAGCCCCCCAGGAACTGCACCAATCGTTGGGCGTTGTCCCGCTTGTCCGCGAGGTAGTCTTCCTCCTGCCATGTGTTGAACCATACCATCACTGCTATTTAAACACAAGACCCGCGCGGCCGTAAATACTGCTATGCTTGTGCGTGTCCTAGTCATGTATGTGTTCCTCACCGTGTGTGCCATCGCTTTCCACGAGAACACCTTTGCGGTGTTTGAACTGCGTGAACAGTTGCTGACGCTCACACTGAACCTATGGGAGTTGTTGGATCAGTTGCGGTACGCCGCGGATCCATTGAGACAGCGTGTGTACCTGGACATAGCACACGTACAGTCAGAGATCATCAACACCATCGCGGAACTCATGCGCCAGGACCAGCTGGAACACTAGCAGTCATACGATGGGGTCCACCAGATCCGGCTTTACGCACTAAAAAAAACGCGGACGCTCCGCTCTCCTGACACTGGGTCTGCCCCTTGGTAATTGTTGACCTTGTGCGTCAGTGCTGTTATAATGGAACAGTATCGGATACGTGGCAACTATGGGATCGTGGATGCGAGAGTGGAACGATCCCAACGCCATGGCACATGGCACCTATGTCATTGTAACAGTGCCGTTCGGATCCGCCGCATGATATATAGTAAGAAACAGAGGAACACACATGATATACACGGACCAAGAGAATGAATGGCTGAGCACGCCAGCAAAGAACAAGAGGGTCAGCAACCAGACAGCGGACGGATCACGACCACAGGAAGAGGATGACAGATTATGGCAACGTTGTTGGGGCATCCAGACCACGATCGAAGTAGACGGCAAGGAATACATAGTGCCGATACAACTGTAGCATGAGCGAGCGTCGTTATAGCACCATAGAACGGTTGGCACTGGACACCTGGGTTTTTTCGCCGACATGTTAGTCATCGCACACATCTAGAAGGTCAAGGGTTATAAAGGGTTAGAACTCGTAGCCCAGTCGATCCACTACCCCACGGGTGTGACGGTGCCCGCGTTCTTGGTTATGTGCAGGAAAGTGGCCTTGCCACGGATACGTATTGCTATCGTTTTATCTGCAGTTGCTATCAATCACAATTGGGTTATCGACTCCAGGTGCGGTATGTAGTCTCTGATGTGCATGCCCCTCAGGGTGTCTTGTTGTGTTACGAACTCGCACAGTTGACGTCGCGTGACCTCTGTGGGCACACAGTATTGACGCCGTAGCAAGGCCGCCATCTCCTTGCCCACGTAGGATATCGTATCATCCGGATCGCTGACCATGGACAGCACTTCACAGGTGGTTTCTCTCTGTATGTGTTCGGGAGCGTGACGCCAGCTCATGAAAGTAGGCTTGTTGAGGTCCGTGATGCAGAACACGTCCAGGTGTTCCCTCATCATGCGGAACAGCGACGGCATCTGGTGCAGGTTGAACACGCTGACCACGGAGTTCATGAAGATACTGCCTTTGATCAGTCCCCGCCGGTACCAATCTGAATACTGTTCGATGTTGTGCATCACTGTGCCCCAATGCGCCGGGTACCTGATGTACTCGTATGTGCGTCCAAACCCGTCTATGCTGAGCCTCAGTCGCAGTTGCTTGAAGCATCGCGCCAGTTCTAGGAATTTCGGGTGTATCTGTGTGCAGTTAGTGGTTATGTACAGCACTATAGAGGACGCTACCCCTGAGTCCACGCAGTGTCGCAGGAACTTAAACATCTGTGGGTTGATCATGGGCTCACCACCAGTGAACTTCAGCACCTTGACCGTCTCTGTTATTTTCAGCAGTTTGTCTATGTTCTCCTTCTGTCGTGGCCAGTCGTAGTTCTCCAACATGTAACCATCATAATAGTCCGCCCTCTGTCCTTCCATGGGGTCATCCACTGTCCACCCCAACTGCCACCACTCCTTCATGAGCTCACTGGACGAATGTGGGAAACACATCTTGCACTTGAGGTTGCACTTGTTTCCAAACTTTATGTCAACGAAAGTTATGTTCGGGCTGGACGTGTCCGGATCATCCTCTTCCAGTTTGTGCTGTCTGTAAGACTTCATGCCCATGGACTCGTCCCTGTAGCAAGCCGCACATTCCTTGAGACGTTTGCCCCCCAGCATGGCCTTGCGGACGTTGTCCATGTAAGGTCCAGCGAACCATTCGTCCACAGATCCCGTAGACGCTATGTGTTTGTGTCCGCCCTCAAAACTGTAGTCCGCGGAAGATTCGCAACAGAGAGCCCACCTGCCAGTGGTCGTCACGGTCACGGAGTTGAACGGCGCCGGACAAATTGTGCCTGATTTTGATTTTGAACAACGAGACATTTATTTTGGTATTTAATTACTGCCCAGCACAGTGGTTGGTCAAACTGGTTGACGTCGCGTGGAGGACCAGCTAAAATAATCATATGATTGCCCTAGGCAATCGTAAAACTAATAATTACAGGCATGCAGATAGACAACAGAATCTGGACAGATCTCATAGCGGACGAAAACTTCTATGCCATAGCGGACCTGGAGTACAGGCGGAACCTGGCATTGGACGTGCCCAACCATGTGATCATGCCCAACAAGATCAACTTGGACTGGGACAGATACTTGTACCACGAGCCTGACCAAAGCAACTTCTTCCACGAGGCCAAAGGTGTAGGGGTCCGGAGGCCCAAGACAGTTATAGCACACGGCAGAAACAACCTGTTGGGAGAGTACCACTTCGATGTATCGACGCAACAGCACAGAGCGGTCAAGTGGGCACTGGATCTGGAGTTGGCGGACGTTAGTATGAACATCCAGTTGCCCGGAAATCAGATAGGAGTGCATACAGACCTCAACCGCAATTTTTTCCAGAAATTTTACGTTGACGAGCTTAAGGAGGCCAAAGTGGGTTGGGTCCGCAAGTACATAATCTTCCTGCAACCTTGGAGCGTGGGACAGGTGTTCGGCACCGGTAACAGCACTTGCACCGAATGGTCGAGGGGCACCGTCCTGGAGTTCCCTTGGTACATGCCACATTATACTGCGAATTGCAGTGTGGAGCCCAGGGCTATACTGTTCGTGTGCGGAATAAAAAAAACATCAAAACTATAAGTCAACTTTACCATAAATGGTGGGATCGCGAAAACGGTTGACCATTTGGCCATTATACAGTATTATTATGTTATATGCCACTTACACCAATAGTAATAGAACAGACATCCAAAGGCGAGAGAAGCTACGATATTTTCAGTAGACTTCTCAAGGATAGAATCATTATGTTGGAAGGACCGATAGAGGAACACACCGCTTCAGTGCTGTGTGCTCAACTGTTATTCTTGGAATCACAAGATGCCCAGAAGGATATAACACTTTATATCAATTCACCGGGCGGACTGGTAACGGCAGGTATGGCTATCTATGATACCATGCAGTATGTTAGATCAGACATACAGACGATAGTAGTGGGCCAGGCTTGTAGTATGGGCTCACTCCTAGCAAGTGCGGGTGCGAAAGGCAAACGATTGATGTTGCCACACGCCAGGCACATGATACATCAACCCTTGGGCGGTGCTTCAGGACAAGCAACAGATGTCGAGATCAGGGCAAACGAATTACTTAGATGGAAGCGAGAGCTCACAGAGATCTACGAGAAGAACACAGGACAACCCCTAGAGAAACTTAAAGCAGACATGGAACGAGACAAGTTCCTAAATGCAGAAGAAAGTGTTGCATACGGATTGGTGGACAAGATAATCACCAGCAGGGCCGACGACGACACCAACAACTAGCATGTTCTACATCTGGCACACACTGTTGATATCAGTATTCATAGCACTGGCCTACCTGTTTGGATACAAGCACGGAATGAACACAGCCAAGAAGCCACTGCCCAAAGACAGGCGACCACTTTCTAATTAGATTACCAAACACCCCGGTAAGTAGTTGCGAATAGTAACTATTCGCAATACAATAAAATCATGACGGGAATAACAGCAAGTACATTCATATGGTTCAGGGAAGGCCTTGAAGCATATCTCATAGTGCAGATGGCATGGATCATGGCACAGTCTTTCAAGCAGAAGGCGGTGGTACTGGGTAGCACGGCCATGGCCATGATATCAGCCGCGGCACTTGGATACTTTGCGATGGACTACATACAAGACGACTTTGACAAGGTAGAGGCCTGGACGGCACTGGCCGCCTCGGCGCTGTTGTTCTGGACCGCGTGGTTCTGTCACGGTGCGTCACAGCACATCAAAGACATACGCAACAACATGAACGGTAACATGATCGCACTGGCGGTCATAGTGTTCCTGACCGTGTTCCGTGAAGGAGCAGAGGTCGTGGCATTCCTGTCGGGACTGTGGGTGTCGGGCACGACGATCACAGACATAGGCATTGGGGCGGTCACAGGCCTGGGCGTGTTGGCGGCACTGTGTTATGCATTCAGCAACCAGATAAAGAAGATACCGATCGGCAAGATATTCCGTGCCAGTAGATGGGTGTTCACTGCGTTGGCAATATATTTCCTATACTACGGTATACACGAACTCTTGGAATAAGAGTCACTGGTTCGCCAACCGGTATTACTTTTTAGATAACCTGCTCTGTGTCTGTGTAAGGCCACATCACAGTAAGTAATATACCAATATAATTCTGTGGTAGCATGTTCTAAATATTTGCATGTACACCTTGGAGAAGCGTAAACTGATCTACATAATGACTCGTAAGATGGTGTATTGGCACACACACTGCATCACTCCGTGGAAAGGAAATCCCGTGTTCCAGGAACCTAATTGGGTAATACATGAATGTGAACTGTGTAACATGAACGTGGACGGTCAGGATTGGTGGAACAACTGTTCCGACAACTCATCCCAGAAACGATTCTATATAAATCTAGAACTCAACAAACGGTATTGGTGATAATTTCCAGTTCGATGTTACTTCTCGTGAGTCACTTTCTTGATCGGGGAGTCTGATAGCCTCTTGGTAAGGATGTACCTCTTGCCGCCTATCTTGTATACGGTAGGTCGCTTGGGCACTTCGATTGTGAACATCTTTTCGTAAGACTCGACGATATGTTCGATCCACTTGTACACGAGGCGCCCTCCTGCATATGATTACTTCTTGAACCACTTGATGGGGTTGATCTTCTCACCAAGGTCTTCTACTTTTTCGTTGATCCACCAACCTGCGATGAAACCTACGACGAATCCAATTGTTAAAAACATTGCGTCTCCTTGTTGTTGTAACTGTATTTATGGTGATCTTTGTGATTAGAATTGGCTCTTCTTCAGTCGGATGGGCTTGAGCCCGGTCTCCCTGTTCAAGAACTTGTAGTCCAGCTTGACCACGTCAAAGTCCTGCTTGAGCTTGTCTGCGATCCTGTAAGGGTCAAACTCGGCGCAACTGTACACGTCCAACTGCATCATGGCGGGCACTGGCTCATCCCACACGTGCATGGCTATGTGGCTGGTCTCTATCACGGCGATGCCTGTGATGCCCCTGTTGCCTTCCTTGTCACAGTAGGCCACGTACGGTCCCATCATGATCTTCATGTCTATGAATCCTATGAAGTCCTTCAACCATTGTTCCAACATCTTGGGGTCTGTGGGTGGGTTGTTGACCTCGGCCCGGATGATCAGGTGTTTGTGTATGTTTAGGCTATTCTGCATCTTCTGCCAATTTTACTAAATTTTTATTCACAACGGTATTTACACCAACATGACCTTATGTTATTGTTATCTGTGTGTCTGCTGTTATTGGAATTTGTTGGAGTTGTGTGCAACCTTGCCGGTGTTCACGCCGTTCTTGATCACATACTCCTGTGTGCCACCCGCACCAGTGTCCACTTCCTTACGCAGGTGTTTGAAGAGTAATTTCTCTTTCGCCTCACGCATCAACTTCTGTGCGTATGCTGTTATTGTGTTTGTATCTCTCATAACTTTATTATACACATTATTTATGTGTTGTCAACAGGGCTGATATGCGTATAGAACATAGGTGTATTTAAACACCTTTAAGTGCGTATATTATGGCAAATGTACAACTGCTCCAGGCCATGCTTTACCGTGCGTGTGTGTGCTTGTGTGTGCGTTTAACAGGTAGACACAAAGTGGTTTGTAGTGTAATATTATATTGTTACTGAGGCCCCTCTAGCTCATTTGGTAGAGCAAAATTTGCTTTAAAAGATACATACATTTAAGCTAAAGGAAGAACTTATGTTTAAATGTAACGAATGTACAAAAGAGTATGCTACCCAAAAGGCGTTAAACGCACACCAAGTAGCACATAAGAAAGGTAGTAGATACAGTGTTAGCAGACTGCTTCATCGTCCTATAAAGACGTTTGAATGTTTGCATTGTGGGACTGAAAATAAATGGTCACATGCTACAAAGAATAAATTTTGCAACATAAGTTGCCAACATAGTTTCCAACACAACGAATTGATTAGTAGTTGGAAAGCAACAGGCAAGTTAAGCAAAGGTCCAGTTAAGCGTTACTTGGCAGAACAAGTAAGTGGATGTTGGCAATGTGGGATCAAAGAGTGGAACAATAAGTCAATTGTGTTAGAGTTAGAACACAAAGACGGTAACTCGGAAAATAACGTAGAAGACAACCTAAGTTTGTTATGTCCTAACTGTCACAGTCAGACAGACACATACAAAGGTAAGAATAAAGGAAACGGACGACATAGTAGAATGAAACGATACTATGAAGGACAACGTTTCTAAGCTGACGTGGCCCAATGGTAAGGCAACTGATTTGTAATCAGTAGATTGGGAGTTCGACTCTCTCCGTCAGCACCACTAACAAAACTTGCAAGACAAACTCTATGCTGGCTTTTTTGGTAATAGTGGTTGTTTTGGTAAGTTTGGTATATTTGGGGAATTGGTGAAGCGGGATCACGCTACCGTGGCACGGTAGAATCAAGAGTTCGATTCTCTTATTCTCCACCAAATACAAAGTGGGGGTGTAGCTCAGTTGGTTAGAGCGCCTGCCTGTCACGCAGGAAGTCGACGGTTCGAGTCCGTTCACTCCCGCCAAAAAACAAATTGCGGGTGTAGTTCAATGGTAGAATAGAAGATTTCCAATCTTTTGACAGGAGTTCGATTCTCCCCACCCGCTCCACTAACAGGTGCCCGTAGTTCAGTTGGATAGAATGTTGGTTTCCTAAACCGAAGGTCGCATGTTCGAATCATGCCGGGCACACCAAACAGCACATAATTAATTGTGTGAAGAAAAGGATGCAAGACCAATGACAATACTAGACAAGACGGACAAGAGAATGTTTGAGTACATAAATCATTTACACTTTAGTGGTGCTGACCACAAAGACCTATCCTGGGAGCAACATTCACAAAGACCAGCGAGCCCGTGGAAGTTTCCCATAGAACTAGAAACATATTTCAAAAATGTTTTTGTGGACAACAAAGACATTATTAATAATAAAAAAGTGCTAGACATCGGTTGCGAGTACGGTACTAAAATACCTTGGTTTGCTAAAATGCAACCAAGCGAGTTAGTATGTATAGATCCAAACAAAGAATACTTTTACATCGCAAATTACATCAGCGGGCTAACGACAACCAACACTATTTGTGTAAACTCTAAAGCAGAAGATTTTACGTTGACTGCGGACACAATATTTCTATTAAGTGTGAATCATCACTTTGAAGACCAGTTCGCGATCTACGAACGTCTTGATTGCGATCATTTAGTATTAGATACATGGACAGATCGTGCCATCTCGATATCACGTATTACTAATTTTTTAGAAAAAAAATATACAGTAGAAAGTGAGACATATTTAAATTTTAAAAAAAACAGAGTCGTGATGAGATACAAAAAAAATGAATAATACTAAATTAATATTTAAACACGAGATACCCATAGAAGTCTTTGCTGAATGTAACACAACAGTCGAGTTGTTGATAAACAACGAGATCTGTTTTAAAAAAGAGTACACAGCAAACACAATTCACAAAGAAGTCATAGAGCTGAACCACGAGTACAACGGATCAAAGAAAAACACCATGAGTTTTTTATTCTCCGGCGAACGAGAAGTCGAGAAGAAATATTTAAAAATTTCGCAGGTGAGCATACACAAGCAAATAATGAATATATTCAATGCCGAATATTTCCCGGATATTAATCAAGAGTGGTGGGAACAAATAACACCAGAGGAAAAGGACGGCCACAACGAAACAATCTATGGAAAAACGGGATCTGTGTTTGGTTGGTATGGCGAAATCAATTTTTATTATTGTTGTGGGTTTGACTTGAGGGATAGATTCCGTTATAATATTGAGAACAACGATAACACAAGATTGCTAGACGAACGACTTAATTGGATTTTTCTTGATGAGAACAGTATAAAAAAACATAACACACTAAATGATTAACGCACACAACACATTTGATCCTTTGAAGGAAATTATACTCGGCGATGTCGATATAAAAACAATCAAACTAGACGATCCACGAAGACAGAAAAGGATAGAATATATTTTTCAGAAGACCAAAGAGGAGCTGGACGCCTTCCAACAGATTTTAGAATCGAGAGGGATAGTGGTACACCGCCCTACTCCGATGAGGAATGTTCCGATACAAACACCATACTGGTCAAGCCCGGGCACAAAGATTCCGCTCACGCCGAGAGACCTGTTTCTAGTACTTGGAGACACAATAATAGAATCTGCGATGTGCGAGAAGGAACGTTTCTTTGAACCTTTTTATTACAGGGACATAATATTATCAGCATTTCGCAAAGGTGCAAAGTGGATGGCCATGCCAATCCCTAGACACGACTATGCAGACTACGAGATCGACCTAGCGGACGACGTGCCAAATCAAGATCCGATCATGGATGCTCCGTCGTGCTTAAAATATGGTAGAGATGTTTTTGTCAACACTCACGGTGCAGGTAACAGACTCGGGTTTGAATGGTTACGGTCTATGTTTAGTGACACGTATAAATTCCACGAAGTGAACCAAAAAAATATCATAGGGCACATGGACTCGCATATCACTATATTGAGGCCTGGGCTATTACTGACTTACCACAGCAGGGATGACCTACCAGCTTATTTCAAAGACTGGGACATAATAAATGTTAACCCGGAGAAAGATAAAAAAAATTCCATGTCCCAAACAATGATAGACCCACGTATACAAGATGGCGATTTTGAAAACACTGTGTTGGTAGTGAACTGTCTGAGCATCAACCCAAACACTGTTGTGATGTGGGATCACTACAAAACAGAGACAGCCATGATAGATCAGTTTAAAAAACACAACATAGACATAGTGTTTGTTCCATTCACTTATTCCCATTTCTTTAACCAGGGAGTAACTTGCTTAACATTGGATCTGGACAGACACACACCAGAAGGGTTAACAAAATACTAATGAAATTTGGATATTACGCAGATAGAGAACTACCAGAAAGCGTTGGCATCGACAAGCCACTGCTGATAGATTACAAAACTAATTCCCACGGATACCGATGTCCGGAATGGGATCCTATGCCAGACGGTAAAAAGAATGTTGTGGTGCTTGGGTGCAGTCACACCTACGGAGTAGGATTAGAAGATGACGAGCATTGGGTACATCGTGTGTCGCAACACAACACAGGGAGATTGAGATACTGGAATCTCGGACAGCCCGGTGCCAGTGCAGACAAGGTGGTCAGGATACTGTACGGATGTGAGAAAGTGATATACCCCAGTATCATAATCGTGTGTTGGCCATTTTGGAGCCGTAGGGAGAAGTTGCATCACTACCCGCAGAGTCTCATGAGTCACGACGAAGAACTTAAGAATGAGACCGACGAGACAGACAAACACAACTTCCTGAAGAATGTGTTCTTGGTTGAGAAGTTTGCAGAGAAGAACGAATGTAAAGTGTTCCATTGTTTCGCACAGGACTCGTACCACGAACACATAAAAGGACTTAATGTGTTAGAAGAATACACAATTAAAAATTGCTGGCCGCATTGGAATAAGCACACAGCCAGGGA
>Ga0208770_1000945_pt1 | contig 15949 bp, 32 predicted proteins | sample AntAceMetag02UK9_FD_184771 | JGI IMG/M metagenome (GOLD analysis project Ga0208770, IMG submission 184771) | Saline lake microbial communities from Ace Lake, Antarctica - Antarctic Ace Lake Metagenome 02UK9 (SPAdes) (version 2) | ecosystem: Environmental > Aquatic > Non-marine Saline and...
AAAGAAGAATGGAAAAATAAATATGCAGATAAAGAAATAGGATTAAGATTAGATAACGTAGTTGATTTAGATCTTGATAACAGTCGTGCAAAAGTTTTTGCAAATAAATATTTATCAAATTGTGGTACTATATCTGGTAGAGAACATAACCCTGCAAGTCACTACTGGTTTAAAGAAAGATTACCTGCACAGAAATTCTCATTACCAAAAGATCTCGAAAGATATGTTCAACATGCTGCACATGGGCAGTGTTTATGTGAAATAAGAAGTACAGAAACATGTTATACAATTGTTCCAGGATCATTACACAGCAAACATAGAGAAATTGTAAGATGGGAAAAGTATACAGGCTTTAATAAATATGTAGGGGATTTAAATAAAATTTTAAGAAAGATAGCTTTAGCTACTGCTTTATCAGTTTTATATGCACCTAAAGGTCAAAGAGATGAATATTGTACAGCTATCGCTGGAGTTTTAATTAAACAAACGGATTGGGACGATACTGAAATTAATGAATTTATTTATGACATTGCAGTAGAATCTAATGACGATGAATCTGAAAGTAGAAAAAATAAAGGATCTACAACTAGAAAATCTAAAAAACCATTTGGCATGCCTAAACTTGCAGAAATAATTGAATGCAGGACTGAAAGTATTGCAACAATATTTAGTTGGATAGGTGTCCAAGATAAATCATTAGTACAAGTTAAACAGATAGCTGATGATTCTATGGGTGAAATTGTTGAGTATGGTGAAGACAGATATAAGATAGAAGTAACAGGAAAATTAGAAGGTGTAGTTTTTACTAAAACTATTACAGTCGATGGACCAACACTTATGAACCAGTTAAAGTTTTATGATGCGGTTGTAATGCAAGCTCAAGTTTGGATTCCAAAAATGAAGTCTGCACAGTTTGAGGAGATCATGAGAATGAAATTTGAATCACGAACTAAATCAAAAAACTATGTGGCAGAAGCTGCAGAGTCTAATAAGATTAAGAAATATTTTGTTAATTATATTAAAGTTAAAAAAGCATATACAACTAAAGCAGAATTATTTAATTATGGAAACCCTTATTTTAATCCAATAAATAATGAATTAGAATTTAGTTTAAATGATTTTGAAGATTATTTAGAAGAACAAAGAGTGGTTTTCAAAAAACGAGTAGATCTTGTACTTTTAGTACAAGACGTATTAAAAGCTTATAAAAAGAATGGGTCCTATCAAAAAAAATCTTTAGTTTCTTGGGTAATAGAGAACCCTGAAATTGAAAGGGCAGATTTTGTGTTAGAAGGAACTAGCGAAGAAACGAAAGAGGTAAATTCTGAACAAGCCTAGATTTATTGCAGGTCCTCCAGGTACCGGTAAAACTCACAAATTTATTGTAAATACATATATGAAAGCTTTAGAAAAATATACTCCTGAAAAAATTATAATTCTATCTCACACTAACATAGCAGCTAATGAAATTAGAGACGCTATTTTTGATTTAAAAAATTTAAAAAATAAAGAAGGACATTATACATTTCCACAATTAAGAGGGGTTACTAAAAAAGCAATGAAGCATAGAGTATGTACCATTCATACTTATTGTAAAAGTAGATTATTAAAAAAAGAAATGTTTAATTTACACAACCATCAAGAATTAATAAAAAAAGATAGCCGCTTTAATCGTCACAGGGAAGACGACATACAACGTAAACATAGATTTTATAAATACTTATCAGACGCTGATGGACATGGAAAAACTTTAGATAAGTACTGGATTAAATGCGATCAAAAATCTTTTGAACCTTACGGTTTAAAATTAATTAAAGAATTACTTCCACTTTATGAAAAATATAAAAAGGATAACAATCTTTGTGATTTTTCTGATATGATAAATAATTTTACACGTCAAACGTATAATGAAAAAACTAAACAATTGGAAGACGATGTAAAAGATCCAGATATAGACATGTTAATTATAGATGAATGTCAGGATTGTAATGTACCTCAAAGAAAAGCTATTGATAAAATGGCAAGAAACGTAAAAGAGGGTCATTACTATTTAGTTGGAGATGCAGATCAAACTTTATTTGAGTACTCGGGGTCAGATGCAAAATATTTTCACAACTTAGCTGCAAATCCTTATGATGAATTAAAAGAAGGTAGTAGATGTGGTGAAGCTATCAATACATATTGTAAATCAATCATACACGATGTTTGGGAGCATTATAAGTCTCATAGAGTGTGGACTCCAGCAAAGTATCAAGAAAAACATAAAAAGGGCCATATAGGGGAAGTCATTAAAGGAACAGGTTATTATTTACCAGATTTAAAACCATCGGGACATTTAAAAAAGCTTTTAGATAAAATCAACAATACTGAGGAAACATTTTTATTTACTTATAGAGGAACTCCAAGCGATGTACGTTGTACAGATTTTCTTATGGCACAGGGTATAGAATTTGCTCCAGTAAGTAAGCCTCCATTTGTAATTAAAAAAGAATTAAGAGCTCATAAATTATGGCCAGAATTTATTAAAGGTACTCCAATGGATCTTACTCAGATAAAACATTTTTGTGAATATTTAAGTAAAGATTTGATTGTCGGAGATAAATCTAAAGCAACAGAAACTATTAAAAAATGGATTAAAAAAGATTACACTGTGGATTATTTAATAGATAATAAATTATTAAAATCTACTTGTAAGGGACATAAAGATTTTGATCTTATAAGAGCACCGGTTAACAGACATAAAGAACGAATGGGATATATAAAAAGAGTTTTACATAAAGGTTTTGATTTTGATAAAAAAGTTAGAGTAGAATATGCAAATATCCATACTGTTAAAGGTCTAACTTATGACAATGTTGTTGTTGACGAAACTATCGTTAATAAAGATCCTTACTTCACTTCAAGAAGATTACAATACACTGCATACAGCAGAGGAATTTTTGACTATTGGAGATTAGCAAAAATGCCCGGAAAAAAATACTTTACAATAGGAGAAAAAAATGAGTGCTTATAAAAAACAAGTAGGAGGATCACATTATAAAGATATGGCGATTCAACCAGCAGATTTTATTAATAAAAACAAATTACTTTTTGCAGAAGGAAACGCAATTAAATATATTTGTAGACATCAGTCGAAAGGTGAATTACAAGACATAGAGAAAGCTATTCACTATTTAGAAATGATAATAGAAAGGGATTATAAATAATGTGTGACGTTCCACAACTCAGTGAGTTAAATTTAGAAGGTATAGATACTGTTGCAATTGACTTAGAAACTTACGATCCTAATTTAAAAACAAAAGGATTAGGTGCTGTAAGAAAAGATGGTTTTGTTACCGGTATAGCTATAGCTACCAAGAATCAAACTTTCTATTTCCCTATTGCTCACCACATGACCGAGAATTTAAATACTAAGGAAACTTGGGCTTATTTAAATGAAAAAATATTTCAAAACAAAAATATACGTAAGGTATTTCATAATGCTATGTATGACGTATGTTGGATTAGATCAGCAACTGGAGATATGCCTCAAGGAGAATTGTTAGATACCATGATTGCAGCGTCAGTTATTGATGAAACAAGAATGAGATATTCTTTAGATTCGATCAGTAAAGATTATTTAAATGAAACTAAATACAAATATGATTTAGCTGAAAAAGTTTTAGAGTGGTCTAATGGAATGATAAAAGACCCTATGACTAGTATGCATAAATTACCATACCATTTAGTAAAAGATTATGCAGAGCAAGATACTAATTTAACTTTGAAATTATGGGAACTGTTTGAAAAAAAATATCTGGACGCGGTATTATACACAAAAACTAATCCAGATGGAAGTAAAGAATACAAAACATGTAGAAAGATATTTGAATTAGAAACTAAATTATTTCCTTGTTTGGTTGACATGAAGTTTAAAGGCGTTAAGATAGATGTCGAAAAAGCTAAGACACTTGGAGAACTTCTAGAAAAACGTAGAGATAATTTATTAAAGATTATTAAAAAACATACTAACGTTGATGTAGAGATATGGGCCGCTTCTTCTATTAAAGCTTTGTTAGAGCATGAGAAAATTACCGACTATGAAAAAACAAAAGATAGAAAGAAAAAACTAAAAGGTAAAGATGGTAAAGTTCTTCTTGATGAAAAAGGTGAACCTAAAATAGAATTAGTTCCATCTACTACTCCTAAACTTCCTAAAGATTATTTAAAGACGCATAAGAATCGTTTCTTAAGAATGATTGTAAAAGCTAGAGAGTGTGACAAAGCTAAAGGTACTTTTGTTGAAGGGCTACTAAGTTTTGTACACGAAGGAAGAATACACGCAGACATTAATCAGATTAGATCAGATCAAGGCGGAACGGTTACTGGAAGGTTCTCAATGTCTAATCCTAACTTACAACAAATTCCATCTAAAGGAATTATCGGTAAAAAGATGAGAGAACTTTTTGTACCTGATGAAGGTTGCGTATGGGGATCATTCGATTACAGTCAACAGGAACCACGGATTGTGGTCCACTACGCTTTAACTTTATATCCTTATAAGAATCCTGATATTGAGATGCCTAATAATTTAAGAGAAAGTTTAGAACAAATTGAAGAGTCTTATAAAAGTGGATTCGATGTAGACTTTCATCAAGTTGTTGCAGACATGGCTCACATATCACGGACCATGGCCAAAACAATTAACCTGGGACTCTTCTATGGTATGGGTAAAATAAAATTAGCCAGTGAATTAAATTTAACTAAAGCTCAAGCTAGTGTTTTGTTTAATACTTATCATGAGAAAGCTCCGTTTGTTAAGAAATTATCTCAGGATTTGATTGAGTTTGCAGAAGATAATAAACTATTATTTACATTGGGAGATAGATTTTGTAGATTTAATAAATGGGAAACTAAAGACAGATCATGGAATAATGCAATTAATAGATATGAACCTGTCCCTATATTAACAGAAGAGAATGCAAAGATAGCTTTTAAAGCTGAGTTATTAGATAAATATAAAGATCACATAGCTGATAATTATATGGGTGACTTTACTAAACATTATAAACCTGCATTTACTTACAAAGCTTTGAATAGGTTAATTCAAGGTTCCGCAGCCGACATGACTAAGAAAGCTATGGTCGACTTATATGAGCAAGGAATTTTACCGCAGATACAGATACACGATGAGTTGTGTCTGTCTATTGATAGCGAAGAGACTGCTAAAATAGTAAAAGAAACTATGGAAAATGCTGTTCTTCTTAAAGTGCCTAACAAAGTAAATTACAAAAAAGGTAAAAACTGGGGTTCAATAAAGTAAATTTATGTTATAGTAGCTTAAATTATGGCTTACTTAAATGCAAATATTCCTGTACAATACTCACAAATAAAAAGGGAGTATTTATATGATCTTAAAAAACATCATGGCGAAGTTGAAGACTGTATCATCTTCGGTATTACATCACTTACAGGTCGTTCGATCTTATTCCATGCCATCATGGAAAACGGTGCAGTCTTTTATCGTTTACCCATATCGGCTTTTATTCAACGTGGTTTTCAACCGGAAGCTGTTCCATTACAGAGACTTGATGAACTACAATTGTGGAATAGTTTTTCTTATTACCCTGCTATTACTAGTTGGGATATTTTAACAGCCGCATCCGGCAAATACATTGGTAAAGACAAGAAATGGTATCACGGTAAATATTTATTTACAGTTGACTGGGGACACCCAGATGCTAATATACTAAATTCTGATCATTCAGAAATTCCGCACGAACATAAGTGCGCACACATAATTGCGTTAGACAACGGCAACTATGCAGCACAACCTAATAACAGATGTATATGGGACCTACCTTCTTTCACTGTGAAAGATAGTATTCCTGACTGGAAGGTACAAAATAATAACTGGAACGTAGAAGATACGGGCCAATGGAAGACTGAAGACACCGACAATTTCTTTTATGAAATCGAGGAAAAAACACATGGAAAAAAAGATTAAAAATGAATGTAAAAAATGTGGTCATGCGTGTCATTGCGTGGATGATTTCCACACCGATCCTTACGGTATTTGTCCTTGTGATACTTGTGTTTGTGATGACCCTAAAAATTCTGGAGAGGAGTGCCTGTCATGTCAATAGCGGATCTATTAAAAAAGAACTTTGTATTGATCCCAGTGATAGCCTCAATTTTAGTTGGAACCTTTACGGGCGTTAAGTATATCGTAAGTCTTACAGAGACTATTAATAAAAACCAAGCTGCAATTACAATAATCAACGAGAAAGATTTAAAAAATCAAATTGGATACATAGCTAGAATACAAGAAAATCAAAGCCATTTATTATTAAATATAGAAAAAAACAAAGGTAATACAATTGTTACAAACGATAAACTTAAAACAATGGAAGAAAAAATAAAACAAATGGAAACAGATTTTAAAAGTTTTTTAATTATGCGTAGTACATTGTCTCAAGGTAATTAATATGGAGTGTGCCTTTATGGAACCAGATATGAATTACAAATTTACTACTATATTAATCGTGGCTATTTGTATCCTAGCTTTATTTGGAGGCCCACCAAGATGAAATTTACTTTAGTAATATTTTTATGTTCTTTTATTAATAACAAATGCCTACCTCCAGTAGAAATTAAACAACCTTATAATTCATGGAAAGAATGTACTATTGCTGCATACGAATTATCTAAAGAACTAATACTTTCACAAGACGAAAAGTTTGTTAATAATAGTAAATTATCTACTAAATTTACATGTACAGAGATAGCATTAATATGAAATATTTAATTATACTTATTTTAATAACGGGGTGTGTAAAAAGTGAATATGGTTTTGAACCTGCTCCTCCTGGCTTAACAGCTACGATAGTAGAACAGCTAATGAAAATAGAATATGATCGATAGATTTTGTTACAGATTCTTTGCGAAGATAGATGATATTTGTGATTGGATCGCTAAATTATTTGAACCTAAACCAAGGAAAAAGAAATGAATAATGACACATACGAGGAATTTGTTAAAGAGTTTCCAGGGGTAGATGAAAAACATTACATTGTAATTTGTGGAGAGGCGGGTAAATTTAACAAACTTGGGACTACTGTTCAAGAATATTACAGAGAATTATTAAAACAAAAAAAATGAAAATATCAGATAAAACTACAATCGGAATGCCTATTAAGAACATGGTTAGTATCATGGCAGCGGTAGCTGTAGGTGTTTGGGGATACTTTGAACTGACAGCTAGACTAACAAGTCTCGAGACTTCACGTGAATTGTTTCAAGCAGACTTACTCAAGAAGAGTGAGCAACTGCCCACGGACCAGGAACAGTTTATGTTGATAGAAAATTTATATAAAGTCACAGAAAAATTAGAGTTAACTCAAGAACAAAATATGACCAATAAGGTTAACATAGAATTCTTAAGAGATCAATTAGATAAAGCACTAATAGATGTAGAAAAATTAAAAGATAAAGTTAGACAAAACGGTAATGGTAGTCATGATTGAGATAGTTGTTGCATTGTTGATGATTGTTAATGGGGTAATAAAAGAACATAGAATACAACCAGCAATGAGTGACTGTTTAAAAGGTAAAAGAATTGCTATGCGAGGTGCTTCTAAAAATGTTGAATACCAATGTATTAAATCTAAAGCAGAAACAGAGATTTATATGGGTGAAAAATCTATAAAAAAGCTTATACTATCTGAATAATGAAAAAAACTAAAAATAAAAGACTGGCTTTTCAAACAGAAATTGTTAAAGGTGAATGTCCAACGTGTAATCAAATCACGACTTTAGTCGGAATAACTTCTCAATTTTATAGATGCATGGAATGCGGAGGCGATCTAGAGCAACATGTTAATGGTAAAATAAGTTATCTACCTATCATGACGTCACGTCAAGATGGTGGTACACCTTTTGTTAAGGAGTGGAAGTAATGCCTTTTAAATCCGATAAACAAAGAAAATATTTATTTAAAAACAAACCTAAAATAGCAAAGAAATTTGCAAAAGATTCTAAAAAGAAAACTCATAAAATGCCCGACGGTACTATTATGAAAGGTGCCAAACACGGTGGCTAAAAAGTCAAAGAACGCGGAACATGCACCTCGTGACCAACACAAAAAACGGCCTAGAACTCACAAAAAATGCTTAAATAAGGCAGAAAAAAGGCAAAAGAAAAATAAAAAATATAAAGGTCAAGGTAGGGGTTGACAAATATCATTTAGTATCCTATATATAGGACATGAAAGAAACAACAAATAGAAAGAAGGAAATAATGAAAACAGAAAAACATAAGTTTGAAGCAAGATATGCAAAAGGCATAAAGTTAGATGTAAGAACTAAAGGTTCTTGTTATGTAACTATGCAAACTAATGCAGGCCCATTAACTGTTTATATAGATAGTATGGACAATTTAACTGATCCACCATTAGTACATGCATGGATACCTGGTAGAAGAGATAAGGAGGTTTTTGTAAAATGAATATATTTAGAGGAGGCATCATAATGAAAGAAAATATAAAAATAGAAACACCCGAAGATAAGTTAAAAAAAGAAATAAAAATACTAAAAACAGAAGCTAAACCCTATCTTGCATATAGAAGATTAATCTTAACTGCAGCTAAATCGGAACATGAACCTAAAGAAATCGTAGAAGGTTTAAAATTTGCAGCTAAGCAAATTAAGAAAAAGAATTGGGCACTCGTTGATAGAGTAGGAGGAACCTCTGGCGATTTAATGGCAAGAGGAGCTTGTCCAAAATGTGAAATAAATTTAGTGGGAGAAGATCTTAAACCAAGGGAGTTTACAATGCCTTGTTTAATTAAAGATTGCCCATTTAATAAAGAAGACCAACTAACAATGAAAGAAATATAATATGAAAAAAGAAACTATACAAGAATGGATAAGAAATGCAGAAACACATGAAGCTATCGTGTATCATACAGGACATCTAATTGAAGAAAGAAAAGATATGGATCTTGTAAAAAAAGCTGATGCTTTTTTGTTAGCAGCCCAAGAAGGAAAAATAGAGTTATACCAAAAGAAAATCAAAGAGGGTTCTGAAAAAAAAGCACCTATTTATGATTATATAGCAAGAAAGTTAAAAAATAATGAAAAAAGTAACAATAACTAGTAAAGACATAAGTCAAAAGCAGTGGAGTAATCTATTGTTGGAGCTTAATCTAATTAAAACTGCATGGAAAAACTATGCAAAATTAGAAATGCAGGCCCTAGGCTTAAAAAAAATAATAGCCGCTGGTCAAAAAACCAATGAAGTTAATAAAGAAGAGTAATTAATACTTGACTATGTAGGAGTTTTTCTATATAGATAATATAAAAAGGAAAGAAAATGACTGATATAACTAAATACAGGAATGTGTCATTAACCCATGACACTTATAAGAAATTGATAACGTTATCCAAAATATTATTACCGGATGCTAAATTATCAATTAGTAAAACCATAGAATCAATTGCAAATGAGAAAGCGAAAAAATTAAATGGCAAATTTAAAAAAGCGTAGACACAAGGCAATCTGTTCTGAATGTAATGGAAATGGTTACAAACAATTCCAAATACAAGAGAATGGAAAGCTGAACGAAGAAAAAACTAGCAGAGAACATATAGTGTTGCAGTGTGATACATGCGACTCGGAAGGAGAAATCTATGTGGATGAGTCCGAAGTTGTTGAGCTTTATATTGATGATGATACTTCTACAAGTGATGTTGGTAAGTTGCACTAGGGATTTACAACCTAATCCTTATACGACTATAATAAAACATATAATGAAAGAAAAGAAATGAACGACAACTTTAAATTAGATACGCCTTATATTGCAGGATTGTTTGATGCTAAAGGTATTATTAAAAGTTCTACAAAAACAAAGTGGCATTGGAAAATGGAACTGTCTATGGCAGATAGAGATGTTATAAAGTTGATTCATGAGACTTTAAAGTGTGGTGAGTTACGTAAAATTAAAAAACAATGGCGTTGGACATGTTTTGATAAAGATTGTTTCTTTGTTGCAAGAGAATTATGGGCTTCTGCCACAGTTAAATTACACATGATAGAAAAAGTTATAGATTATTATGGACCCGATATACAAGATCTCGATGACAATGTAATTGAACTTGATAAATTTAGAGATAACATATGGTTTAAAAAATGACAGATAAAATAGATATACTTAAATATGGAGATTTAGATTTACCGGTAACGGATTGCAAAGTTTATTTTACTAATAGATTTGGTAAAAAATATGAGGTTGAACTAACTCGTTTGATACAAGTATTTAATAATAATGTATGGAACAACAGTAAGAGTGTTAAATGAATTATAAACCTTTACCTGCTGGACTCTTTATTAAAGATTCAAACATCGAAGGACAAGGTCTTTTTACCAACAGAGATTTAACCGTAAGTTGTGATTTAGGTACCTCTCATTATGAAATTGATAAGATACTCATTAGAACGCCTCTAGGGGGCTTTATTAACCATAGTAATACACCTAACTGTTCTAGAGTTGAGAATAGAATTAGTTCACTTACAACAAAATGGAACGTTATCGTTGTTGAAAACATAGCAGCAGGTGATGAGTTAACGTTAAAATATACTATGTACAATCCGAAGGAGGAAGAATGTTAAACCAATACTATATTAATTATTTTTCAAAGTCTGATGGTAAAAAGATTAGAAGACCTTACGATCCACATTCTGAAAAACAACATGAGTTTATCGCAGGAAGTGGTAATCTTTGTAAACGATACTGGGACACTAGTAAAAAAGGTCTAAGGACTGCTAATGCACCTTGGAGTATAACAATTAAAAATAGAAAGAAGAAATAAAATGAATGAATATGATGAAGTAAAAAAAATATTAATTAAACACGACGCGTTAGATAAAGATGCAGAGGACGCAGTTGAATTGGGAACAGTATTATATGATGAACTTTATGAATATTTCCAATCCGATATGCCTTATGGAGTTCAAAAAGCAAGAGAAGGGGAACCGGATATATGGATTGCAGATAGACTTGAAGAGTTAGGACTGTTAAAACAAGAATGATGAAAGATAAAGACATCAAAGAATACCATAAGATGATTAAGAAGTTAGAAGAACAAAATGATCGGTTTAAAAAAGAACAACAAGAACTTGATGAGAGTTACAAGCAATCTAAATTAAATAAAAAGGAACGTGATGATAAAAAATAATGAAAATATGACGCCCCCAGTAAAATTAGCAAAAACTATACAAAGCTTTATGACAACAGTGGATAATAGTTTTATCAAACCTAAAAGAGAAGAGTATTACGCCTTATTAAGAAACTTTAAATATTGTAAGCAAATCATAAAAGATATTAATTATATAAAAAAAGTTAAACGTAAAAGTATTAGAGAGTGGCTTTGGACCTGGGTATTATATTTTTATGCTAAACCTAAAAGTGCTTTTTTTGCCCTAAAAAATAGTAAAAGAGATTCAGGTTTTTTTGTAAATGAATATTGGATTCTTAAAAATGATATTAAGGATGTCGATCAATGTATTAATGAATTAGATGAAGTTCTTGATCAATTTGATATTTTTTCTTTAAGAATGAAAACTTTAAGTACGAGGTATAAGAACGTAGAAAATAAAATAGAGAAATATGAAAAAAAGTAACAAATACAAGTATATACAAGGTAAACAGCTCACGGATCCCGGAACAGGGACGAGAATGTATGAGATTAGTAATTATAAATTACCTAGTGTGACAACTGTATTAGGTGCCACAAAGAATCAAGACTTTTTAATAAAATGGAAAGCTAAAGTAGGTGAGGCGGAAGCAGAGAGAATTAAAAATCACTCAACTTCAAGAGGGAGCGCTGTCCATAAATTTCTGGAGCATCATGTTTTAGGAACTAACATAATTGATCTTACGCCAATTGGAAAAGAAGCTTTACCGATGGCTAATAAAATGATTGAAGTAGGACTGACACCTATAGATGAATATTATGGATCTGAAGTTACGTTATATTATCCTGGCCTATTTGCGGGCAGTACTGACTTAGTGTGCATGCATAACGGGATGGAAAGTATTGTCGATTTTAAAACCAGTAACAAGCCAAAAATAAAAGAGTATATAACAGATTACTATCTCCAGTGCGCGGCCTACGCTCTCGCTCACGATTATGTTTATGGTAGTGAGATTAAGCAATGTGTTGTTATGATAGTGACTCCTGACTTATATTATCAAGAATTTAACATTCAAGGTCATGAATTAAGAAAAGCTAAGCACGAGTTTTTAAAACGCCTTGATATGTTTTATAATTTACAAGATAGAAAAGAAAATAATGAAGTATTAACGCCATTATTGAAGACTTTTGAAGAGGATAAATAAGGGGTGGACAAATCTATATAAATGCCTTATAAAAACAAAGAAGACTCAAAAAAAAGATGGAAAAAATATTATGCTAAAAATGCAGAAGAACTTAAATTTAAGCGACGTGAACGTTATCGCCTTAGCAAAAAAAGAAAAGAAAAAGCTATATGATAAAGAATATCGTTTAGCTAATAAAGAAAAAATAATAGAGTTTCGTAAAAAACATTATTTAGGAAATAAAGAAAAAATTTTAAAGAAGTGTAGGGAATATTATATTTTGAATACAGAAAAAGCAAAACAGATTAGTAAAAATTATTACTTAAATAACAAAGAAAAAGTAGCAAAGGCATCGAAAGAATACTATTTAAATAATATAGATCATAAAAGAGCCTATGATGCTAAATATAGAGCAGGTAGAGTTGAAATTTATAGAGAACAAAATAAAAAATACAATAAAGAAAATAGAGATAAAATAAATAAACATTTATTAAATAAATACCATACCAACACTAATTTTAGATTAAAAAATATTTTAAGATTAAGGATTGTTAAAGTTTTAAAAGGAACAAATAAATCGACTTCTACTATGAAATTATTAGGGTGTACTATTGAAAAATTATGGATTCATTTAGAGAAAAAATTTACTAAGGGCATGACTAGAGGAAATCATGGTTTATGGCATTTAGATCATATTAGACCTTGTGCTTCATATGATTTTAATGATCCAAAGCAACAGGCGGAATGTTTTAATTATAAAAATTTACAACCTTTATGGGCAATAGATAATATGAAAAAAGGAGCAAAATATTAATGACTAAACCAATGAAAGAAGAGGAGTTTAATAAATGACAGAAGAACCAGCAGCTAAAATAAGAGCAAAATTGAAAGGACAACAAGGTAGACACAGAGCCAAAGTTGAAATTTTGAATGAAATTTTAAATTGGATTGAACTTGGTAAAAGCTTTGAAGATATACAGCAACATTGTAGTCTTAGTATAGAGTACCATGATATGCAGGTAGAAGTTATTAAAGAACAGATTAGAGGTTTATTTATACCAGGAAGAAATGAAAACGAATGAAAGCTGGAATGGAATTAACATCAATTACTTTATTTACAGCATTTTGGATATACTTACATTTAGGGTTAACAGTATGACACAAAATAAAGAAAGGAAATAAATAATGGCAGCAAAATCTGGAACGGGAAAACATCCTATAAGATATACAAACCCAATAACTGGTGTTGTCTCACTACAGTCTCGGTATATAAATGAACAGGGCATAAGGAAAGTAATAAGCAGTAAGTATATGGAGTATCAAGTTGAGGGTAAATGGGTAAAAAAAAAGTTAGTTCCCCATCTTAGGGAATATAATAAAAAATATTTAAGTTCTAAAAAAGGTTTTATGCTTAAGATTCATGGCTCGATGACTAGAAAGGTAAAGGATAGGCTAAAACAAGGTAAAATTCTGCATGGAGAGTTTGAATTTAAAGATGATCGTCGTGGTCGATGCGATAAACTTTTAGAAGCTTTTGATAAACAAGTGGAACGATACGGAAATAGATGCCCGATGACCCATTTACCTTTTACTAGGAATAGGCCCAATGAGCTAATGGATATAAATAATTACCACAATGGGTTTTATTCCAATATATCAGCGGACCGAATTTTTAATCCTATAGAGTACACCGAACAGAATACTATATTTACTTCTCAATTATGGAATTTAAAAAAAGGCACTAGTTCTATTGAAGAACTAAAATTTATTTTTATGCCAGAAGTTCTGACACGATATAAAGCAATTGTAATAGAACGATTTCCAGATCAAAGATACAAGATTAATGAGTTAGAGAACGGGGCGGAGCACCCTCAAGAGAGACGATAGGCTCTTCAGCTGTTAGGATGGGCTTCTTACCCCTTTTCATCACACGTCCTGGCAGCACCTATCAATTCCCAAGAGACACGGATCACGGACCAGGGATCAAGCGTCAAGCAGCGCGGACCAGGGACCAATTAAGATGAATTGTGTTCCAATTGTGGCAAGATTAAGGCAGAATGAGGCAGAATGCTGGCTATCGCGTGCTATCGCGTTTGTTCATTTAACGCCAAAAAAGTGTCGCGCTCGGTATCGCGTTTTGCTAAAAAGTATCGCGATTGTGGACAAAATGTCGCAGATAGATTAGAATCATTCTATTCTAGAGCCGATATAGCCTTAAACTGCGACATTTTGTCTATAAACGCGACACCCACGCGACACTTTTTTTCAATGCGCGACACCCACGCGACACCTAAGGTATCGCGATGTTTTGCTTAATTAAGCGGCTTATACCAGTGCTTCTAGGAGATAGGTCAAGCGAATTTACTCATCGCGATACCTCCCCAGATTTTTTAGCGCAAATAAATAAAATAAATATTTTTTACCCTTCTAGGTATCGCGATCGTATCTTGCCTTATTTCAGACACAATTAAGGCACGAGTAGAAATTTGTATCCTTGTGTATAATTTTGATATATACCCTCCCTTATGAGAAGAAAGAAAAGCAAACATTTTAAGAAACCATTGAAGCCTATTACAGTTGAAGCTATTGGTTTACCCAACAATGTTAGAATTGGTTATAAAGATGTTAAGATTAAATATGTTAGGCCTGATTATAAAAAATGGGAGATGACTGATTGCTTTGGAGAATATGATTACAGACAAAATATTATACAAGTACAACATGATCTATGTGGTCAAGAAATGGCTAACACAATTTTTCATGAGATAATGCATGCCGCAGTACAAGTCTCTGGATTAAATCAAGAGAAGGCTCCTCTGGAGAAGCCTGAAGACGAGGAAGCTGTTGTTAATCAACTAACTAATGTAATGATGAGTGTATTTAGAGATAATGAGTGGATGGTGGATATGCTTAAAGATCAACTAGAAGATACTGATCATGATTAATAATATAAGGGTGTTGACATATGCCATATAAAGATATAGAAGATAGGAATGAATGTACAAGAAGATATTATCAAAGAAACAAAAAAGAGCTCCAACTTAAGCGACGTGAGCGCTATCGCCTCAGCTCAAAGAAAAAAAAGAATACTGTATTGTAGACAGTACCGTTTAGCTAATAAAGAAAGTATATCAAAACAAAAAAAAGAATATCATTTAGCTAATAAAGAAAAAAGATCTTTATACAGGAAAGAAAAACGAAAAACTGACCCCCTTTTTAGCCTAATTAATAATATTCGTAATAGAATCGGTGATGCATTAAATGGTAATGTTAAATCAGCTTCCTCTATGGAATTATTAGGATGTACTATTGAATTTGCAAGACAACATATAGAGAAACAATTTAAACCTGGCATGAGTTGGGAAAATAGAAGTTCCTTTCATATAGATCACATTAGGCCTTGTGCAAGTTTTGATTTAAGTAAACCAGAAGAACAAAGAAAATGTTTTAATTACACTAATCTTGAACCTCTATCCCCTATAGATAATATGAGAAAAGGTGCTCGATATTAATTTAATGATTCTTTTTCTTTTTTAGATGGCTTTATCTTCTCAACCTCTTCAACCTCAGCTTCAACAGTCTTCATATTTAAAAT
>Ga0208770_1000951_pt1 | contig 15883 bp, 10 predicted proteins | sample AntAceMetag02UK9_FD_184771 | JGI IMG/M metagenome (GOLD analysis project Ga0208770, IMG submission 184771) | Saline lake microbial communities from Ace Lake, Antarctica - Antarctic Ace Lake Metagenome 02UK9 (SPAdes) (version 2) | ecosystem: Environmental > Aquatic > Non-marine Saline and...
AGACGAACACAAATGCAGGCTACGCGCGAACAAATGGATTATTACAAAGAACAAAAAGATACTTTACATAAAGCCAATGAAGACCTAAAGGCGCAAAAGGATTACGAATCAAAACGTTTGCATGAAAAACAAATAAGAGCATTAAGAGGAAGCTATAAACGCTCAAGTGGATTCCTAGGAAGCGAAGCTCCAGCAGCCGAATCAAAACCAAACGAAACTTTAGGGTAATATCAATGGATTACAAAAGAACCATGAGCGGGTTTTCGCTTTTAGAGCAGTTCCAAAAAAGATTCGATTCAGCCCAGGCTAAGGCGCTAGAATGGATGGCGCTACACAGTGCTTGTTACTTCTATGCAATACCGAATCGCGACAAGTTCTGGAGGAGCAAAGACCAGCAAGGCGAAATGCATGGTTCTAGAGTATATGATACGACAGCTATTGAATCAGTGAAAACGTTTGTATCTAAGATGCATACGGCAATGACACCACCGCAAACACAATGGGGTTATTTATCAGTAGATGAAGAATGGGCTGAGAATAATCCAGATGAAGCCCAAGACGCTCAGATTGAACTAGATAACTATATGACTCGATTATTTGAGTTTATACATGACTCTAACTTTGATGTTGTTATAAATGAGTGCTACTTCGATTTATCAGTTGGTACGGCGTGTTTGGTGGTAAACCAGTTCACCGACAAGAATCCGTTGTTGTTCACCTCAATCCCCATGGATAAGCTAGCCGTTGAAGAAGCTATGACAGGTAAGTTAGAGTCTTGGTACAGATGGTGGGAAGACGTAAAGATAAATGAAATTAAAGTTCGCTGGCCTAAAGCGATTATCCCAGAAGACTTAATTTCTGACGTATCAAACAATGCTGATGCAGTCGTTAGAAAGATTAACGAGGGTGTAATGTATGTGCCGAATGAGGTTAGACCCTATCATTATGTTGTGGCCACTGAATCAGAGATTCTGTACGAAGAGTATCTTGACATCAACCCCGGGATAACCTGGAGATTTCAAAAAACAAATGACGATATATTTGGTCGCGGCCCTGTAATGGACGCCCTACCATCAATAATATCTTTAAACGAATTAGCTAGAATCGAACTAGCTGCAGCAAACCTAAATACTTTTAAACCATACATGGCTTTTAGTGATGCGGTATTTAATCCTCATACATTTGTAATGGAACCAATGACAATTATTCCAATTGCGCCGCTGGGGAACCAAGGCCCTCCACTAGTTCCGCTACCAGATTCAAGCGCCCCCCAGTTTAGCCAGATGACTATTCAGGACTTAAGGATGCAAATTAAGACCCTGTTGTTTGCAGATTCCCCAATCCCAAATGGGCCAAATGATTCAAAACAACCACCAACAGCCACAGAAGTAATGGCTGGTAACCAGTTGCTTGCCCAGAGAATCGGGCCATTGTTCAGCAGACTACAACAAGAGTTCTTGGTACCTCTTTTAGATAGGTGCTCGTATATTCTTCATAAAATGGGCAAGCTTCCAATTCCAAACATTAAGGGATTGAAGATAAACTTCCAGTATCGTTCGCCGCTAGCACTAGCTAAAGGCCAAGAGCAAATTGCAAGGTTCACACAGTACGTTCAAATATTACAGGGAATATCAGGCCCAGAAGCAACGCAGTTGTTTATTAACTCTGGACAGTACCCATGGATAATAGCGAACCTAATGCAGCTAGACTCAAGATTCTTGAACTCACCGGAGAAGGTGCAGGAAGTGGCACAGCAAATGCAGCAGCAACAACAGCAACAACAAGAAGCCGCACAACAACAAGAAGAACCACAGGCGTCACAAACACAATAAGGAAAAACATGGATTATAAGAGCTTACCCGGGCAAGAGGATTATTGGGATGGTTACACATCCAGTATAAATAAATTAAAAAACAATCCTGATATAGTGGAGTTTGATAGACTTTGCTTTGAAGTATTCAGCAAAACAGAGGCAGGAGCAAAAATACTTAGCGAGCTAACAGAGCGTTATATTATACCGTCCACACCTGCTAAAGATATGACCTCCTACTCGACTAACTGCGTTTACTATGAGGGATTCAGAGACTGTATAAGACTCCTAATCCAATCCACTAAAGGTTATAGCAGACGAAAAGAAGCAGAAGATGCTAAAAAGATTAAAGAAACCCGGGAGAAAAATGAATGAGCTTATTCGATGAAATAATAGATGGAGCCAACACAGAGATAGGTGATACTAATGCCAGTATTCAAGCAGGGCCTGAAGGTGCAGCAACAACAGAAGCAGCAACTGAATCCGCAGCATCGACTTGGAACTGGGATAAGTCCACTCCAGGAACAGGAGAGAGACCCGACTGGCTTCCAGCAAAATATAAAAGCGCTGAAGATGTTGCAAAGGCGTACTCAGAACTCCAGAAAAAGCTTGGGAGTGCTCCAGACAAATACGATTGGTCTCAAGGACAGAATTGGATAGACCCTGACTATACGCCCTTCCTGGAAATGGAAGATGTGTTCCGTAGCAAAAACGTTCCGCAAGAAGCGTTTGATTCAATGCTAGGTACGGTTGGAAAGTTCCTAGATGAGTTCAAGATAGATATGGAAGAAGAGAAAAGTGCCCTTGGAGAAGATGCCAAAGAACGTCTAATGACACTTAATAATTGGGCTAAAGCAAATTTCTCTGATGATACCTATCATGCAATAACCGAGAACATGCGCACAGCATCTGCTGTAAAAGCAATAGAAGAAATGAGGATAAAAATGATTGACGGAAATACAACAATACCAACAGGCAATGAAGCCCCTACCCCAGCATACACGGTTGATGATGTGACACGGGAAATGCAAGAAAATCTAACTAAGTATAAGGAAGACCCAAAATACAGAGCCGAAATCCAATCGAAGTTTAATAAGATTTCAGGAAGCTCTGGATATGTTGACAAGCATTACTAAGTGAATTAATATTAGTACAGTTCATTCAGTTTTAATGCCATTTACATTTCACAACGTCGAAGGTAATGCATCAAACTGACTATGAGGACACCTTATATTTGCCAGGCCCCGAAAGGGATACCCTGGGTGCATTTAAGCCCTTGTTAGCGAGACTAGTTTTTTAACTATTTATAACTAATGAGGGTTTACCATGTCTACATCATTGACGAATGTCCAGCAAATTGAGTTTGATGCACTCGTAAAAGCAGAATACCGTTCACGCGGATTTTTATTACGTGATTCAATTAGAATGAAAAACAACGTAATTGGCGCATCTATAGAATTTAGGAAAGTTGACCAGGTAATTGCTGTGCCAACAGCTTACTTGCAAGCAGTAACTATCCAAGACCCTGACTATACAAAAACAACTGCAACTCTAGTTAAATATACTGCACCAACAGCAGTGGATGAAGTTCAAGAACTTACAGTTAACTTTGATGCAAGAATGGAAAATGCGCTATTAGTAGCACAAGCTATGGGTCGTCGTTCTGACCAAATAGTTATTGATGCTTTAGACGCAGACCCAGGCGATACAATTGCCAATGGCGGTACTAACTTTAACTACTCTAAGTTTACACAAGCCTTGGAATTCTTTGATGACAATGCCGTACCTCTAGCCGAAAGATATGTTGCAATGTCTGCATCTAACTTTAGAAGCCTACTTGGCGATGACCAATTCGTTTCTACTTTTTATACAAAAAATGATGTTATCGACAGGGCGAGAATCCGTGAGTACTTAGGTTTTAATGTTGTTACTATTCCACAAATGACAGAAGGCGGCTTACCTAAAACAGGAAACATTCAAACTGCATTAGCTTGGCATAAAATGTCTACTGGTATGGGTATTGGTGAAAACTTCAGAACTGAAATTAACTATTTAGCTCAAAACACAGCATGGTTGATAAACGGTGTATTCAGTGCAGGCGCGGTGGTTATTGATAACCGCGGTGTTCTTGCAATTAACTGCGACGTTTCAGTTTAATCTTACCCTTATTTAGGAGAAACAATCATGGCTTTTGATATAAAACGTTTTACCCGAGTTAGTTTAGCCGATAATACTGGTTTAATTACTCTTCAAGATTCTAGTTTAGCTAACGGTCCTGGCTTATTCACATATGCAAGTGCTGACGATACGATTGCTGAAATATCAGCAGCAGGTTACTTCAATGCAGAAGCAGCAATCTACTGTCTAAATGTTGGAGATGTAATTATCGCTGAAGGCAGTGACGCTAGTAATATGCTAGTTGTTGCTACTGTTGATAGAAGTGCAAGCCCTAAAACCATTACAGTTGATTCATTTACTCCTGCTGGAACTGTTGCAACTGCTAATATTGAAGATGGTGCGGTTACAGCGGCAAAACTAGCCAGCGATGCAGTTACTACAGCAAAGATTTTAAATGCAAATGTAACTACAGCTAAAATTGCTGACGCGGCTGTTACTTCTGCTAAGCTTTCAGCCTTGACAGTCCAGTATGCAACAGTAGCAATTACCGCATCTGAGTTTAACGGCATGTACGCCACTCCTAAGCTTTTAGTAGCTGCAGGCGGAGCTGATACATTGCTAGTATTAGACAAAGTGCAATTGCTAATGACTTACGGTTCGGCTGCATATGCCGCTGGTGGTGTTGCTGCGGTACAGTACGACTCTACTGCAAATGGAGCTGGTGTTATTGCTTCTTCAACATTAGCTGCTGCAACTTTCCAAGCAACTGCATCTACTGGGTGGAACTTTAATTCAGGAGTTGTCGCTGAAACTTTCTCTACATGCGTCAACAAAGGGTTGTATCTATCAAACGTTACTGGTGCTTTTACAACTGGTGATAGTGATATGGTGGCCCATATTTGGTATAAAGAAATACCAAGCGCGTAAAGTTAGTTTATGTCTCGGCCTTCTTTTGAGGGCCGAAATTAATAGGGGGATTTATGGCTTTAACTAAAGTCCAGATTATAAGCAACGCTTTACTGCAATTAGGCCATTCTGCAATATCATCTTTAACAGGTGGAGATAGAATGGTGCAAGCTGCAGAAGCTGCATATGATATGAAATTACCCTCAGTTTTAAGCAGTGGCAACTGGCGTTTTGCAACTCAGATTCAGCAATTGTCTGAACTTACCGAAGCACCACCATTACCCTGGAAGACTGCGTATTCTTTACCAGCTGGATATCTTAAAACAATCCGATTATGGCCCAATATATACCAATGGGATATTTACACTGACTTTAAGATATACACGTACCTCAGTGGCACGCTGTATATGGAATATATATCCCAACCTGATGTATCACAATTCCCACCATATTTTGTGGATTATTTTACATACGAGATATCGGCATACTTAGCTTTATCAAACGCACAAAAAGCTGATTACTTTTCTGCGCTTGAACAAAAAAGAATGCACATGATGGCTTATGCTAATGCATTAGATACTCAAAACAGACCTCAGTTCTCACAAACCAATATTCCTGTATTAAATAACCGGTATGTGACACAATTTATCGGAAATGGTGGAATAGCAAATTAGGGGTTCTTATGGGTTTGTCGGCATGGTCACAAGATGTATTTTCTAAAGGCGAATTATCACCCTTAATGTATTCCAGAGTAACAGTCTCTGCGTATTATAACGGCCTAAAAACTGCCACGAATTGTATTACCTATCCGCAAGGAGGTATTGGAAAGAGGTTTGGAACAGTTTATAACGCTACTATCCCTTCGCTTACTGATTATCGTGATGCATATTTCCAGACTTTTCAATACTTGAACGAATGCACTTACGTCCTAATATTTATTCCAGATTCGATTCTGATTTATCTAGAAGGTATATTAGTACATACTGTAGCTTCAACTGGAATAGCTGCGACTGTAATACGTAAAATAGATACTACCACTTTAGATGCTAGGTTTAGAGTAGCAACAGGGGTGCTTGCCCCGTATGATTTAACTAGAAGCGCTAATACAGCAAACGTCATATCTTCTGCTTCTTCTAACTTGCTGACTTTAACTACACCAGTGAGTGCGGATACTGTTTATCCAGTCCAATTTACCACTAGCAATACACTTCCGACAACTGTACCTCAAGTGAGATTGAATCAAACATACTTCGTATACACAACCTCTACCACGACCGCTCAAATTTTTACATCTTCTGGTGAGGCTAAATCCCAAACAGATGCCTACACTATTACGGATAACGGGGCTGGGACTAACAATCTAAATGTTTTAAATAATTGGAGTTTTGCTTTAGTTGTATTTAGAAATTTGCCTGTATATGATTTTACCCCTGCAAATACATACGATACCAAGACATTTACTCCAGGAGCAACAACAGGTTACGGAATAACCTTAAATGCAAGTAGCGCTATATTTACTACGGCTTATGTTGGCGGTGCCTTTATCGGTAACGGAGGGATAAGTAGAATTAAAACTTATGTAAGTAGTACCCAGGTAACAATAGACATACTAACTCCATTTGACTCCACGGCTGCTATCACTGGCAGTGAGACCCTATTAGCCGAACCTGCGTGGAGCGAAGCTAGAGGTTGGCCTTCTAGATGCTCTTCTTTTCAAAACCGTTCTGTATTCGCAAACTCTACGCTACTGCCTAATGGAGTGTGGCTGTCTGTCACCAATGATTACGATGACTTTAATGGGTTAGAAAAAGATGATGATGATGCTATTTCATGGTACCCATCGTCAGATAATGTAAACTTTATTCGATTCATAGTTCCGTATAGGTCTTTAACGATACATACAAATACCGGGATATACTCAACACCGCTATCATTTGAGCAAGCTGTAACGCCTAGCAATTTCTCAATGACACTACAAGACTCTACCCCAGCTACAGCTATACAGCCAAGAGGTATCGATAATCAAATAATCATCCTCTCAGGTAATGATGTTCATTCTATGTTGTGGGACGGTTATAATAACTCCTATACTTCCAATATAGCTTCTATAGCTAGTGAGCACTTGATTACAGGCCCTCATGACGAAACTGCTTACGTAGATTTAAATAGAGCTGGCTCAAGGTATATGTTTATTATAAATGACGATGGGTCACTAGTTATTTATCAAACCTTAATTTCTGAGGACGTATCAGGTTTTACACCAGCTACTTTATATCAATCTTACGGTAAAGCTTATTTTCGTTGGTCCTCATCAAGCGCCGATGGACAGTCCTGGTTTTTAACAGAGCGTCAGCTTGCAACAGAGGGCGACCCATTTCCCATTAATGAATTCACACAATACACCCTAATTAGCGCAATACTTTTTGAGTTATTAAGCGGTGTATCTCTAGAGTTATTAAATGGGGAAGACTTTGCGTTACTCCAAAATGCAGTAATCTTTGTGCCTGGAGTCCCGACGCCATTTCAGTTTCAAGATACTGGAACTCTACCCAGCTCATTTCCACAGGTAGAGGCAGGAGTATTCTATTGGGCTGTGTCTGACTCTGAAGGCGCCTTCACGGTTTACCTATCCTCTGATGATGCGGCAGACGGCCTAAATCCAATTGAGTTCTTTAGCGCTGGAACAGATGCTTATGTTGTTCCTCAGAATCTAGAAACAACGTTTCTTTTGGAAGAGCTTAGCTTTGATGTAAAGACAGACTGCACCTATTTATATAATGGAACTGCAAAATCAACATTTACAGACCTTCCAAGATTTAATGCGCAGGAGGTTAAAATTAATGGGGATGAGTTTGGGTTTGATTATACCGGGGATAACGATACGATTGAAACAATATCACATGGCGCGTCAGTTGATGTATCGGACGCAGAAATTGGATTTGCTATCCGAACCGTAATAGAGCCTTTGGCCGTTGCTCCTCCTGGTCCACTTGGCTATAAAGGTACCGCTGTAGCTTACCCGCAGCATATCCGCAACGCAACATTTATGTTTAATAGCACGACTGGTGGATTTATAAACGATACACCTATACAATTAAACCTATTAGAGCAAACCTATCCAGGTGTTCCTTCGGGTCCGCAGTCAGGCTTATTTGAGATGAGCTTTATGCAAGGATGGGAACCACAATATGGCACCTCTGGAATCACGATTACACATGACGAGCCGTTTGATATTCAATTAATTGGAATCTTCTACCAAATAGAGAGCTAAATATGGACCCAATGTCAATATTCTTATTAAGTATGCAAGCCGCTGGTTTAGTGTTTAATATGAATGATGCTAAAAACAAACACCAAATGATTCAAACCGGCAGGGACCTGGAAAAGGCTGCCATTGATACTAATCTTGAGGCTTTAAATTATGACTACCAACAATCCTCTTTAGCAGCCATGAAGCAGCTTCGGGAAAATATTGGTACTCAAATTGTAACGCAAGCAGCACGCGGTACAGATTCTGGCTCAGGTAGTGCATTAATCTTAAACCAAAAAAGTATTAGTAACTATAATGCCGATGAGCAGACAAGAAGAATGAATTTGTTAGCTAAGGAAGCAAATTTAAGGGCTAGCAATGTTTTATCAGGACTTCATACGCTACAATCAGAAACAGAGCTTGGAAGAGCAACAGCTAAAGAATTTAAATCAATTCCAGTTTCCTCTGCTTTTAATGAGTTTAGAAGCTCAAAATTAGGCAAAGAGTGGGGATTTGGATTTAAGCCAGCAGGAGAATAACTTGGCAAAAGACGAAGTTGGTGGAGCTACAACTGGTAGCGGCAATATACCTGCACACTCAGATATACAAACTATAGAGCGCAAAGAGGCACCCAGTGCTGGCGTTCAAGTTCCAGGGTATCAGCAAGCATTCTCACAAATGGCAATGACAACTTCAGCAATGAGTTCACTTGCCTCTAATATTTCAATGTCTGCTGGATTACAGCTAGCCAAGAATCGAGGAACATTATCTGGTCAAAACCCTCAAGGCGACCTGCTACCTTCAATAACTAAAGCAGATGAAGCCTTTAACGCTTCTTATTCTTCTCAAGCTCAAGCCACGCTAGGACTTCAGGCCAACAGCCTAATGAATCAAGGTGAGGAGATGCTCAATCAGAGCTATAAACTATCACCTGATATGATACAAAAATATCAAACAAATACAGCCAAAGGATTAGAATCCATATTAAGCAATGCTCCAAGTACAATCCGTTCATCCATGCAAGCCCAGTACGCTGAAAAGCTCCAGAATACTGGGCGCCAACTTAATAACAAGATGATTTCTGAGCAAAAGCAAGAGACCAAAGCCAAGCAAGAAGTTTATAATAATTCACAAGTTAAAGAGGCGTATGAAACTGCATTCTCAGGCAATCAAGAACAAGGGGTAGGGAATCTAGAATCGTTTAAGAAGGACTTAGCTAATCAGCGAGCCTCTGGAATAATTGACCCCAAACAAGAAGCCGCTTTATATGATGCTGCCAAGCTAAACCTTTACTCTGGTGCCATGTCCAAGGGTGCGGCTGACGCCAAAGACAATAAAAAGTTAGCTGAGTATTTGAGAGGTATGCATAAGTCGCTTCCTGATAATCTCACGGAAGCAGAAAAAGTTACTGTAATGAGTAACACTATGCAGTATGTTAATGCTGTTCATGCAACTGAAGCCCAAGATGACCAACTTACAATTTCTCAGTTAAATAGAGCGTTATCTGAAAACATGATGACTGGCTCTATGCTGGCCCAGGCACAACAGTCTTTGCCACCAACAGAATTTAATAACTTTATGACTAAGTTGTACGGTTATAAAGATAAGAAATATAAATCTCAACAAGCAATTCAAGAAATAGCTAATAACTTTGATGACGCCGTTAAGATAAGAAGCGCGACACCAGACCAAATTAACAAAGCCTTTGATGCATTAACTCATGACTCAATGATGAAGCACCCAGAGCAGACTCTGATTCAAACCCAGACTGCTATTGCCAAAGGAGCAGGCAAAGAGGCTCCAGCTTTTACTAGCCAGCTAGATACTATGCTTACTCGTGGTGACCCCACTCAGGCCTATACAGCTATGAGAGCATATAACGAGGTCCATGATTACGCCCCTTTAAATGTGGACAGTATGTCAAAGAAAGGCCAAGCAATGGCCACTATGATTAATGACCTGCATCAAATTGGAGGCCTGCCATTAGTAGAAGCATGGACGCAAGCGAGAGAGGCAGTATACAATCAAACTCCAGAGCAAAGAGAAATGCGAGAGGCTTCATATAAAGAATACTCAAAAGACCATTTCGCAACAACTGATAATCTGATAAGCAAAACAACTAAGTTATTAGATTTAGGTTGGTTTAGCGGGACCCATGTACCTGATATGCCTTATGTAGCCAATCGAACAATGAGGCTTTGGAAAGATTGGTATATGACTACTGGAGATGCTGGCGCGGCAGACTCGCTTACTAAGAAATCTTTAGCTAGCACATACGGAATATCCAACGTAAATGGCGAAAAGCAGAAAGTATTTATGCCGGTAGAAATGGTTGCTGGAATAGGCAATGATGCCCCTGAAATAGTTCAAAATGATATTTCACGTGACATAGGATTGCAGCTTGAGGATACAAAGAAAGCTTATGATGACGGATTTGTTGACTGGTATTATAAAGCGGCTGATAGGGCTGACAACGAGAAAGGGCCGGTTAAGATTGAGAGAATTTATAGAGGACAATCTACAACAAAACTGCCAAAAACAGGATTGATAGAAAGTGGTAATATTGATTTAAATAGCCGCCCACAAGTAAAAAATGAGGATGGGACAATAAGTACCGTTAGGTCAATTTCAGTTAATTTTGATGGGCAGGAAGTTTTAATTCCAACCGTTAGTGACGGCGGAAAAATATTATCTGATAAAGACGCCATTAAGCAATTTAAGGACACTGGCAAGCATTTAGGTAAATTTAGTACGGCAGAACAAGCAACTTCCTTCGCTCAATCTCTGCATAAACAACAAGAGGAATATTACTCCTCTACTGCAGTTGACACTTTCACGGTTCAAGTAACAGCTAGCCAAAACCTACAGCGAACCCAAACTCCTGGTTCTCCATATGCTGGGTACTATGATGTGTCATTAATTGGAAGCAATGGATTTCCAGCACCAATTTCCACAGTAAGCAGCGGGCCAAAACAGACTTTTGCTTATAGACCTAATATAGAATATCTAAAGGATGCTTATGCATTAAAGCAAAATCAAGGAATGACAGCTTCTGAGTTTGAAAAATCTCACATTGAAGCCTTTATTAAAGAAAAATTAGGTTCAAGCTTTAGAGATAAGGCGATAGCAACTAGAATGAATACCTTTGCGAAGGGGTCCTAATGGCTTTAGATATTGAGTTTCCAACTCCTGAAGAAGAGTTTAAGCGCAAAACGGATTTAGTTAATAACGCCCCTCCTATGTCAGTTGAAATACCGTCCTCAATTGAAGGAGCTATTGGCCTAACAGATATTCAGCCATTCGAAAAACCTTTAGATATATTGCCCGAGAAACAAAAAGAACAGAAAGGATTCTTAGATTCTTTCGGACATACATTCAATGATATGGAAGTGGCAGCCCATGCAGTAGATTTTGCATATCATAAATACACTCAACATCAAGTAGCGTCTGACTTGGCGTCTCAAAATCCAAGAGAAGAAGTTACACCTGAAGGATGGACACCCTTAGAGATGCAAAATTTTCAAGGATTCCCAGAAGGTTACTGGCCATTTATTTCAGATAGCTCAAACCCAGAAGAGCTTCAAGCAAGACAGCAAGAAGTAACCAGATTAATGCATGAAGAAGAAGAGTATGCAGATGGATCCACTTGGGGGAAAGTGCTTGGCGGAACAACAGCTTTAGTAACTGACGCGGTATTGTTCGGCTGGATTCCAATTGCAAATTCAGTTAGATATGCTAAATATGGGCAGGGAATACTAAAGAATATGGCTCGGCAAGCTCCGGGAATTACCGCTTCATCTCTCGCGTACACTACTGCCATGGATGCGACTACTACCGGCAAAACCATGCAAGACTTTGCTATAGATGCAACTGTTAATACATTAGCTGGTATAGCTCTAACAGGCGCTGCTGCAGGAATTGGGAGAGGTTTGCGTGGTGGTGAAATGTATCGGTCTCGCCACGCATTAAAGATGAACTTTCAAGATATTGAAGCTGTAGAGAATATATCTAAAGAAGGCGTTTCCCTTGGGATGGTTGCCCGTCCTATAGCTGGAAGTGCTGCTAATGCCATGGAAGTTACAAGGGCGCAAGAGTTTCTAGATTCCAGATTTGCAAAGATAGGATTCTTTAAAATACCCTATGTTGGCGCAGGCATAGAGAAAACATTCAAATATGTAAGTCCACAATTTAGAGCGTTCACAAGTGAATGGGGCCCAACTCGCTCTTATATAAATAGGATGGCTAACCATAGCTACATAACTGAAGGAATAAATGACGGCAAGGCATCTCCAGTTAATTTCGAAGCAATGATGATGAAGTACCATACTGGAGCTGCCAATCTTGGGCAGCAACTAGAGGGGTTAAGACATGAAGCAAACGGTATGTCACCTGGATTAGGACCTATTAACGCAAGTAAAAGATTGGCCCAAAGAATAACTGAAGGCTCCCCGCAATATACAAAAGACTCCTGGGGTGCAGAAGTGATGGATACTTTATTTAGCGGGGAATCAAGTCAGGTCCCACAGGCAAATGACGCCGTAAAAGAACTAGAAAAGTTCTATACTGAACATCTTAACGAATACCAAAAAGCCCATGGTTTAGAGCAACGAGATTTACCCGTTAAAACAGCGGCAGGATATTTATCTCGAAGATATGACACTGGAAAAATGAATGAAATGACTGGGACCGAGAGCTGGAACGGCATGTGTCTACAGTATTTCAGAGAAGGCGACCATTTAATCACCGAAGCTATGCATCCTATTAATGAATTAGAATCAGTAATTGAAGAAGTTAAGGTTAATATTCATAACGGGGTTAATGCAGAGCAAAACCGAATTACATTAAAAGCGTATAACGCGCAATTAAAAAATGAGCGCAGAGAACTAAAAGACAAAATATTAGAAGACAAAAGACTTCAAAATCTAATCACTGAAAACGTTTTACCTAGAGAAGATGAGGCTATTTTAAAAGCTAAACTTAAGCCGTGGAAAGATGCGACTAAAGAATCTAAGAATTTAAAGACTGAATTATCCTCATTTAAAAGGCAGCTAGCAAATGAAAAACGAAAGTTTGAATCGGGTGAAAAAACTGTTGGCATCAAAGCAGGAGATAGTGTTGCTAAGAAGAATTATCCGGAAATTAAAGCTAAAATCGATGAATTGGAAGCTGCTATTTATGAAAAAGATGCTGAGATGGCTAAAGTAAATCAAATTGTTGATGACCACTGGAATCAATTAATGGATGAAGTGGAGTCCGGTCAAATTAAAAGAAGCTTGTATTACCGCAATGAAGAGGGTGGGAAAGTCACGTTCAAGAAAACCAACACCTCACCTAAGTTTCGAACCTTATATAGCTCGCATGGAGATTTGGCTGAAGCAGAAATGTTACAGGATGCCAAAGCGTATCATTCCAATATAACAGGGACTAATCCAGATAAACTTGCTCAGCAGATGGAGAGTACCCTACAGGCAAATGCGACTGGAAACGTACTTAAAGAAAGGTCTTTCCTAATTCCAGACCAAACATTACTTGCAAACGGTTTCTTATCGACCGATTTAAATAGAAATGCCATGCTTTATGCATTAACGCTCGGGCGTAAAACTTCACACACCACGGCGTTAAAAAGCTTTGGGGTATCCAAAAGTGGTAAGGCTGGATTTGCTGAAGAAATGACTAAAGAGCTTGATGCTAAAAAAGAGGCTATTCGGGTTTCAGATAAAACTACTGAGAAAAAAAATAAAGAAACAAGAAAGCTTAATAAATCTTTTAAAAAAGAAATAGATTTTGTTGAGGCATTAGATGCAGTAGCTATGGGCACATATTCCCGAACAGGACACAATCAAAATGTTAGGGATTCCATTAATGCCGTACGGTCGCTTACTGCTGGGGCAAAACTAGGCTCACTGCCATTTTTACAAATACCAGATTTTGCGGTTCAGATTTTTAAGAGCGGTGTATTTAGGTGGGCTAGAGATGGTATATATCCATTAATAAAAACAATGAACGGAACTATAAAGGCAACAGGCGGTGAAAACTTTAGAAGAAATGCTAGTAAAGCTAATTTAGCCCTTGAGAGTGTGATGCATATGAAAGCAGATGAACTTTGGCATAATGCCACAGAAGCATCTAGTTCATTCGCGGGACAAGCATCGGATGCCATGAGCTATCTTGCTAGAGGGGCTAATAAATTAAGTGGAAGCGCATTCCTAGAAGACACCAACCAACGCTTAATTGCCAATATAAGCCAGTCAAATCTAATAGAAAGACTTTATCAATATGAAAATGGGACACTAGGAAAGCGCGAGCTTACGCAGATGCTACAATTTGGCATAGACCCAAAGATACAAGCTAGTAAGATTCTTAGAGCCTTTGAAAGCTCACCAACTAGTTATGCTAAAAAAGGTGGTGGTTTTGAAAGTTCTTACTGGGATTGGGGTGATAAAGAAGCAAGAAATATGATGACCGATAATATCCGTAAATCAGTTTCCGCAACTCTTATTCGCAAAGGATTATTTGATTCCCCTTTAGTTTCTAATGACCCCGTGATAAGTATGCTGTTTACTTTTACAGGATGGTATTTTGCTGCTCTTAATAGGTTTATGCTTCCAGCCTTACAAGCTCCTTTGGACCATTATTTAATGTCTGGTAGTGTTGCAACATTTGGTTTAAGTTTAATGATTGACCCTCTGCGCGCTTGGTCTCGTGGTGAAGAATTTAATATGGATGATGAGGCTTGGTTTGGCTCTGCTATTGGCGACGTACCCCCTTTAGCCCCATTATATTCGGCAGCTATGCGGGGAAATGCTATAATAGATAATGACTTTTTAAGTAAAATAAAGAATGATAGGTACAGAAACTTATCCATTCTAGGTGGGGCTGGTGGCGCACCAGTAGGAGTTGCTGAGAATATAGCGAAGGGCGTAAGAATGTTTGCAACTCAAAACTGGAATCAGGCAGATATTAAAAGGCTCGCTAACACAGTTCCCGCTGCCCAAATGTGGTGGATGAATAGTTGGAAGAACCAGTTTATGGATTCATTAACTGATGGTCTACCAAGGACTTATCAAAGCGCTAAAAAATAGAGGATATAAGATGTCAACGTCACAACAGATTATTAACGATATTGAACCACGTAGCCAGTATGTTTCCACTAATGGACAGACTGTGTTTAATACCACATGGACGGCTGACTCTGCATCGGATATTGATGTCTATGCTCACGCTGATGGAGTAGAGGCGGATGATGCCACTCAGTTAGTTTCTACCACTGAATACAATGTTACATTTGTTGGTACCTATGAAACAGTGCGAGTTACATTTACAACCGGCAGGGTGCTTGATGATATAATCACTATAGTTCGTAACACGCCATCTACTCGTGATAACCTATATACAAATACAAATTTCACGCCCTCGATGCTAAATCAAGATTTTGGAGTTAGGACTTTAGTCGAACAACAAAATCAAATGTATAATCTAGATTTCGCGCCTCACTATAACTTGTCATGTACCTACACTGATAACAGTGATTATGCTATTGATATAATTTTACCTATTCTTGACTCAAACCAAATTTGGGTTAAGAACCTAGCAAATACTAAAATAATAGCTCTTGACCTTCCAGAATCGGGAGATTTACCAGTAGCCGGGCCCTTTATAACATATACAGCAAGCGCTACTCTAGCTAATGCATTTAATATGGGGCTACTTGGTTCAGGCATTATTGGGCAAACAGTAACGGATAGTGTTTCCACGCCTTATGTACTTGATATACCATTGACCGTCCCAAATGGCGGAAC